>OLOQ01001144.1_pt1 | contig 26789 bp, 20 predicted proteins | sample 1673101 | NCBI WGS metagenome assembly OLOQ01 (sample SAMEA3136754, study PRJEB25190) | human gut metagenome | biome: human gut; feature: human-associated habitat; material: faeces | place: Austria | collected 2013 | reverse complement strand
GTGTGGGTGATGAACACCCGGGGCTTGTTGATGTCGTCCCGGCCGCGCAGGCGATCGTCGGCATACTGCAGCATCACCTTGTCGATGGGGCCGCGATATTTCTTGCCGGGGGTCATTTTGCCGTCCTTCACTTCGATGCAGGGCTTCAGCTTCAGCAGGTTTCCGCCGAAGGCGCTGAGGGCCGAGCAGCGGCCGCCCTTGTACAGATAGTTCAGCCGGTCGATGACGAAGCTGGCCTCCACCTGGGGGGCCAGGTCCGTGCAGGCCTTCTGGATCTCCTCCGCCGTCTGTCCGGCGGCGGCCAGCTCCGCCCCGTGGAGCACCAGCAGGCCCTGGCCGGTGGAGAGATTCCGGGAATCCACCACATACACCTGGCCGATGTCCGCCGCCGCGATGCAGGCGTTCTGGTAGGAGCTGGAAAAGTCGCTGCTGATGCAGAAGTGCACGATGCTGTACCCCTGCTGGCGCCAGTGGCGGAACTCCCGGACATAGTCAAACACGTTGACGGCGCTGGTCCGGGGCAGCTGCCAGCTGGCTTCCACATAGTCATAGATGGTTTCCGGCGTGATCTCCACGCCGTCGCGGCCCACCTGGTCGCCGCAGTGCACCGACAGGGGGGTGATGGCAATGTCGTACTTTTCGATCAGCTCCGGCGATAAGTCGCAGGTGCTGTCCGAGGTGATCTTTACCTTCATTTGCTGCCTTTCTCCTTACATTAAGGCCCCGGGCCGGGCCCGGCGGCGATTTGGGCAAGAGTTTTTCCCAATTCTTCCTTTCGCGGCGCTTCCAAAACCGCCGTACATGATATTATATCGGAAAAGCCCCCGGGATGCAAGGAAAACTTGCCGTTTGCCCGGGAAAAAGTGCGGCAGTTCTCGTGAACTGCCGCACTTTTGTGATTTTATTCCTCAAAGAGACTGGCCTGGTAGGGCAGGCCCGCCTGACCGATATTCCGGCGCTGGGCGGCGTTTTCCTCCGTCAGCGCGTCGGTGATAGCCATTTTGCGGATGATGTTCCGCACGGTGGCGTCCAGGGCCGTCCCCTCCCGATAGTCGGCAGGGAAGATGAAGTCCACCCGCCCCTTGGCCAGCAGGTCCTCCACCCCCTGGCGGTTCTCCTGCTGATACACGGCGATGGCCTGGCCGCCATAGGCCCGCATCATCTTCATGCACGGCACGTCGGACAGTCCGTCACCGATGTAGATCATGTTGGTAAAAGGCACCCGCTTGCTGTCGTCGGGCATGGAGTCGTTCAGGCTCTTGTCGTCGGACACGTCCAGAACGCCCTTGTTGATGCGATAGACGAACTGGGTCTTGTTGGTGAAGTTCACGTCCAGCTTGGGCCAGGAGGCCAGCCCGTCCCGGTCATAGAAGAACTCACAGGCGTAGATCTCCCGGAACTCCCGGGCGATGCCGCTGCCCTCGATGATCTCCCGCAGGCCGGAGGAGATGACATAGTGCTCCACCTGCACCCCCTGGCTGCAGCCGAAGACGTTGACGCGGCCGAACCAATCCGCCACCCCGGGGAACAGCTCCAGGCTGTGGCCGCAGCGCACCAGAAACTCCCGGTCCAGCCGGATGTTCTGGGCCCGGCACTCGGCGATCATGGTGTACATATACGCCAGAAGTCCGTCCATGCGGTTCTCCCGGCCAAAGTCGTTGGCCTTTTTCCAAAACTCCGCCGGGGTATAGCCCAGGGCCGGGATAAAGGCGTAGTCCTCCATATCCGTGGTGCACAGGGTCTTGTCAAAGTCATACAGCAGGGCCACGATGGGCGTCATACTGCCACCTCCTTGCAGATAAGGCAAAAGCGGCCGCCGGGCCGCTTTTGTTTGTGGATTCACCGCCGGTCGCCGCCGTTATAGTTGCGGCCAAACTGCAGGTCCTCCAGATTCAGCTTGAAATCCAGGGGGAAGGGAGACTCCTCCTCTTTCTTCTCCTCCTGCGGCTCCTCATGGGACTCCTCCAGGGACTCCTCCTGGGGCTGGGCTTCTGCGGCAGGTTCCGGCTGGGGGACTTCCTCCTGGGGGACAGGCTCCGCGTCTGCCACGGGCACGGCGTCCTCCTCCGGGGCAGGCAGGATCACCGCCTCGTTCTCCGGCTGCTGGTCCTGCTGGTTCTCCTGTTCCTCCCGCTCCTGCGGGGCATTGCGCTCCGGCAGAGAGTCCAGGAAGGTCAGCTGACGGGTGCACAGCTCCCGGCTGCGGCGGATGAAGTCCGCCGTCTCGTTCTGGGCCGCCGCCAGCTTCTCCCAGGAATCCCGGATCTCCTGCTGGAGCTGCCGGGCCTGGATATCCGCCTCGCCCCGAGCGTCGGCAAGGATCTGCTCCGCCTGGGCCTGGGCATCGGCGATGGTTTTTTCTTTTTCCGCCTGGGCGTCGGCCACCATCTGGGCCGCCATCTTCTGGGCCGCCAGCAGGGTGGAACGCATGGCATCCTCGGTGGCGCGGTATTCCTCCACCTTTTCCGCCAGCATCTTCAGCTTGGCCTTCAGGGTGGTGTTGTCCTTATACAGGGCGGTATAATCCTCCGTCAGACCGTCCAGAAACTCGTCCACAGCCGTCATGTTGTATCCGCTGGTCAGGCCGGTAGACTTTGGAAACGTCTTTTCGGAAACTTCCTGGGGTGTGTACATTGTCTATCCCTCCGTTATGTTCATTCCTCCGACTCTTCCGTCAGCGCCTTCAGCCTGGCATTTTCCTTATACAGGGCGGCACAATCTTCCGTCCGCACCTTCAGCCTGGCCTTCAGCTCGGCATTTTCCTTATACAGGGCGGTATAATCCTCCGTCAGGCCGTCCAGAAACTCGTCCACGGCCATCATACTGTACCCATTTCCCTGGCCTGCGGCCTTGGGGAACTTTTTCTCGGCAACTTCCTGGGGTGTGTACATTTTCTGTCCCTCCGTTATATGTTAATTCTGTTTCGGTCCGTCACATATACAGGCCGCCGCCGTCCATGCCGTCCACCAGCTCGCCGGACAGGTCCACCAGGCCGGGGGCGACGATGTAGGTCTTGCTGGCCACGCGCCTGAGCTTTCCGTCGCAGGAAAAGACCACGCCGGTGGCAAAATCCAGCAGCCGACGGGACGTCTCGGAATCGGTGTTCTCCATATTCAGGATCACGGTGCGCTTTTGCGCTAGATGCTCGGCGATGGCATTGGCGTCCTCGTCAAAGCGGACGGGCTTCATCAGCACCACCTTCAGCTGGCCGTCGGGGTGCAGGTTCACCACCTTGGCCCGGCGGTCATCGTCCCGGCGGTCGCTGCGGGGCGCGCGCTCCGTATGCTCCCGCTCGGGCCTCTCCCGCTCCGGACGCTCCTGGGTCTGGTAATCAATGGGATCATCCTCGCCCACTTCGTCGTATGGATGGAGAAATTTCCAGATATTATCGAACAGCTTCATGTGATTCCCCTCCGGCTTCTTTTATTTTGTATAGTCCCGCGCGCCGAAAATCGCCGTGCCCACCCGGATCATGTTGCTGCCGCACCGGATGGCGTCGGCGAAGTCGCCGCTCATGCCCATTGAGAGATATTCCATCTTATTATCGTATATTTTTGCATTGATGTCAACATAAAGCCAGCGCATTTTCTCGAAATATGCCAGATTTCCGTGGGGCTCCGCCGCCACCGGGGGGATGGTCATCAGTCCCCGCACCTGCACATGGGGCAGGGCCCGGGCCATTTCCGCCGCGGCGTGGATATCCTCCGGGGAAAAGCCGCTTTTGGCGGCCTCGCCGCCGATGTTCACCTCCAGCAGGATATCCTGGCAGATGTCCAGCCGGCCGGCGGCCTTTTCGATCTCCTGCAGCAGTTCCGCGCTGCCCACGGACTGGATCAGCGCCGCCTTGCCCACCACCTGGCGGACCTTGTTGCGCTGCAGGTGGCCGATGAAGTGCAGGGGACGGCCCTCATAGGCGTTTTCCGCCAGCTTGGCGGTCATCTCCTGGACCCGGTTTTCCCCCAGGGCGTCGATGCCGGCGGCAATGGCCTCCCGGCAGGCGGCGGCGTCGTTCATTTTGCTGGCGCCCACCAGGATGACGTCGGCGCCGGTGCGGCCGGTCTCCCGGGCCGCCCGGTCCATCTGCTGCCGGACGGCGGCAATATTTTCCGCAATAGACATAGTGAAAGCCTTCCTTTCCTGTGTTAATCTCCCGTCAATATCTGTGTGCCGTCCAGGGTGACGCCGGTCATGAGCACCTCGTCCCCGGGACGGAGAATGGACCGGTCCCCGGTGCCTGTTGGCACGGAAACCAGCACATAGTCATCCCCCTGATACACCATGTTCACAGGCTTGAACTGGGGCAGGCCGCCCTGGGCGCAGTATACGCCCAGCGTCCCGTCCTCCGACTGCCGCAGGCAGATGGAGGGCAGGCGCAGCCCGGTGTAGCTGTGGAGCACGATCTGGGCCGTCTGATGCCGCAGCTGGGTGGTCTCCGCCAGATACTCCCGGCAGGCCAGCACCACCACGCACCGGCCGTCCTCCGCCGGGCTGACGGAGTGGACCGTGGCGGCGATGTCGTCGGTGATGCCCTTGGTTAGCCGCAGGGACACGCTGCCGCAGCCGGCGATGCGCTGGGCCTCCTCCTGGGTGACGGCGGCGGCATAGTACCAGGTGTTGCCGTAGATGAGCTTTCCCACGTTGGCGTTATTCTCCCCGGCGGCCAGCTTGTCCAGGGCGCCGGGGGTCAGGTCCCCCAGCCCCGCCGGGGTCAGCACGGACTCGTATCCGTCGCACACGGCGGAGTAGGTCCCCGCCCGGGGGGCGGTGATGTTGGACGCACCGGTGAGTCCCGCCTGCAGGGAGTCGATCTCGTCCTGCACGGCGGTGATCTCGGCCTTGATCTCCTGGCTGGAGGTATAGGCCCGGCTGCGCTTGACGATGGCGGCCTTCAGCTGGGACAGGTCGCCGGAGGCGGCGGTATAGTCCCCGCCGGTGAGGTTCTTCCGCAGGGCCATGATGTCGTCGGAGATGGAGCCGTCCAGCTTCAGGGCGGCGTCGGGGTTCAGGTAGGAGGACAGGGCATACTCCAGCTGCTCCAGCTGGAGCCGCTTGGCCTGGATCTGGGCCACGGCCTCCAGGGCCCCGGGGCTGTTATAGGTGGCGGCGATGACCTGGCCCTTGCCCACCTTCTCCCCCTCCTCCCGGGTGGGACTCAGGGTCTCGGCGTCGGTGCGGAAGGTCTCCTCCTCCCGCACCAGCCAGCCGGAAGCCTCCACGGTCAGCTCTGTGGTACTGGTATACACCCGGGTGGTGGCGTAGGGGTTCGTCAGATACCGCACCCCCTGGATCAGGAAATAGAACACCACCACCGCCGCCAGGGCAGCGGACAGGATCTTGAATACGCGGGTGGAGTTCGTATCGTGTTTTATACCGTATACGCGGGTGGATTTCATAACGTACCTCCTTTGGCGATTCCCGGGAATCAACTCGTTTTTGTAGGGCGGGGCCCATGTGCCCCGCCGCCGGTCAGGTCTGCGCCTCCGACGGCAGGCATGGGTCATACAGGGCCACCGGGTGCAGCGGGACGATGGTGGATATAGCGTGCTTGTAGATCACCTGCTGCCTGCCGTCGGTGTCCAGCACCACGGTGAAGCTGTCGAAGCCGGTGACGCTGCCCCGCATCTGGAAACCGTTCATCAGAAACACGGTCACGGGCAGGCTCTGCTTGCGGACTTTGGTCAAAAAGATGTCCTGAAGGTTGTTTTTCTGCATAACGAATGCTCCTTTTCTCTTTGTGCGGACGGATGTCCGCCTGCCCTTATCCTAAGCCATGGGCCGTGAGAAAATCTGTCGCATTCTGGAGAGCCGCCGGGAAATCCGGCTCCTTGTCCCAGTAGATCCAGTGGATCGCCGGGTTCCGCCGCAGCCAGGTCAACTGCCGCTTGGCATATTGGCGGGAGCGGAGCTTGACCTCCTCCACCGCCTGCTCCGCCGTGGCCGTGCCGTCGGCCACCGCCAGGAACTGCTTGTATCCGATGGCCTGCAGGGCCGTGGCGTCCCGGGGAAGGCCCCCGGCCAGAAGCGCCTGCACCTCCTGCAAAAGCCCCCGGTGGACCATCTCGTCCACCCGGCGGTCGATGCGCTCCCGCAGGTCCGCCCGGTCCCGGAAGTTCAGCCCGATATAGAGGGCCTGGTACCGGTCCGGCTTTTCCCGGCCCCGCTTGTCCCGCCGGGACATGGGCTCCCCGGTCTCCTCATATACCTCCAGGGCCCGGAGGATGCGCTTTTCGTCCCGCAGGTGCAGCCGCGCCGCCGTCTCCGGGTCCACGGCCTCCAGCCGCCGCAGCATCTCCTGAGGCCCCAGCTCCCGCAGCTCCTGCTGAAGCCGCAGGCGGGTCTGCCCCCCCTGGCAGCCGGGGGCAAAGTCGTCTCCCCGGATCAGGGCGTCCAGATACAGGCCCGTGCCTCCGGCCAGCACCGGGAGCTTTCCCCGGCTGAGGATATCCTGGATGCAGGCGTCCGCCGCCTGGCAGAACCGGGCCGCAGACCACTGCTCCGCCGGGTCCGCCACGGCGATCATGTGATGGGGGACCCCCTCCATCTCCTCCGCCGTGGGGGCGGCGGTGCCGATGGTCATGCCCCGGTAGATCTGCATGGAGTCCACGGACACCACCTCGCCGTTCAGCCGCCGGGCCAGGGCCACGGCCATTTTCGTTTTTCCGCTGGCGGTGGGTCCTACCACGCACAGAACGGTCATAGGCGGCTCCTTTCCCGGGCTGTCACGCCCGCTTGAACATCTTCTCCACCTGGTATTTGCTGAGCTTCACCGCCACCGGACGGCCATGGGGGCAATACTGGATCTCCCCGGACTGGACCCGGTCCACCAGACGCCGCAGCTCGGCGGGGTCGGTGTGCATCCCGGCCTTGATGGCGGATTTGCAGGCCATGGTGGACAGCAGGCTGTCCCGGGCCGCATCCGGGTCCGCCCGGTTCAGCCGCAGGTCCTCCGCCAGCTCCTCCAGGGCCCCGGCGGGGTCGTCGATATCGCCGGGTACCTCCCGCACCAGCACCGCGCCGCCGAAATCCTCGCACCGGAAGCCATACCGCTCCAGCAGCGGCAGCTGCTCCAGCACCGCCGCGCAGTCCTCCGGCGGCAGCTCCACCGCCAACGGCTCCAGCAGGGTCTGGGTCATCACCGGCTCAGCGGCGGCCTTCAGCGCGTCGAACCGCACCCGCTCATGGGCGGCGTGCTTGTCGATGAGCCACACATTCTCCCCCTCGTCCTCGCAGATGATATAGGTCCGCAGCACCTCCCCGGCGATGCGCCAGGGGGCCTCATGCGGCGGCTCTATGGTCACCTGCTCCGGCAGGGACACCGTCTCCTGTACCGCCTCCCGCACCGGCTCCGGGTTTTCCTGCGGCTCTGCCGCAGGGGCCGGGGACGGCGGGATGATGTGATAGCTGACGCCGGGCCGGGCCGTGGGAGCCGTGAAGGCCTTCCCCGGCTCCGGGGCCACGTCCCGCACCGCCAGGGCCGGCTGTTCCGCCGGGCGCACCGGCCGGGCCGGGGCGGCGGGCCGGGCAGTATAGCTGCCCAGCGGCGGCTTTTCCGGCTGGGGCTTCTGCTGCTGCCGGAACTCCTGGGCGGTCATGGTCCGGTAAAAGGGCTTTTCCTCCTGCCGGGCGGGCTGTTCCGCCCGGTTCAGGGCGTCCATGACGGTATAGTACACCGCGTCAAAGGCGGTTTTGTCGGATACGAATTTCACCACGGTCTTGGCCGGATGCACGTTCACGTCCACCCGGTCCTCCGGCAGGGTCAGATGCAGCACGCAGCCGGGGAACTTCCCCTTCAGCAGGCGGTTGCGGTACGCCTCCTCCAGGGCCGCCGACAGCAGCTGGCTTTTCACGAACCGGCCGTTGACGAAGAACAGCTGGCGGCCCCGGGTGCCGTGGCCGTTCAGGGGCCGGGTCACATAGCCCGACACCTGCACGTCGCCGCCGCAGCCCCGGACCTCCTGCAGGCCCATGGCGAAGTCCCGGCCCATGGCCGCATAAACGGCGGACAGCAGCTGCCCGTCGCCGGGGGTGTGGAGCACCTCGGCCCCGTCCCGCAGCAGCTTGAAGGACACCTCCGGATGGCTCAGGGCCAGGTGCTGGACGATGCCCGCCACGGCGGCTCCCTCGGCGCTGTCCTTTTTCATGAATTTCATCCGGGCGGGGGTGTTGTAAAACAGGTCCCGCACGCAGATGGTGGTGCCCACCGGGCACCCGATCTCCTCCACCTGGCCGGGCACGCCCCCCTCCAGATGCAGGGAGGCCCCGGTCTGGGCCCCGGTCTGGCGGGTGAAAATATCCACCCGGGACACGGCGGAGATGGCCGCCAGGGCCTCGCCCCGGAAGCCCAGGGTGCCGATGGCGGCCAGGTCCCCGGCGGTGCGCAGCTTGCTGGTGGCATGGCGCAGAAACGCCGTGGGCAGCTGCTGGGGCGCGATGCCGCAGCCGTTGTCCGTCATCCGCAGATAGGTGAGGCCCCCGTGCTGCACCTCCGCCACGATGGCGGTGGCCCCGGCGTCCAGGGCGTTTTCCAGCAGCTCCTTGGCCACGCTGGCGGGCCGCTCCACCACCTCGCCGGCGGCGATCAGGTCCGCCACGTGCCGGGGCAGGCATTGAATATCAGGCATAGCGTTGTCCTTTCGTGTTACGTCAGCTTCTTTTTCAGCTCATACAGCAGCTGCAGGGCCTCCAGGGGCGTCAGGGAGTCCACCTGGGCCCGGCGCAGCCGGTCGATGACCTCCCCCTCGGCCACGGCGGCAAAGGACACCTGGTCCTCCCGGGGAGCGGGGGCCGCCGCCGGACGGCCGGACTCCTCCTCCAGCTGGCGGAGGATCTTTCTGGCCCGGGACACCACCGCCTCCGGCAGGCCCGCCAGCTTGGCTACCTCGATGCCGTAGCTGCGGTCCGCGCCGCCGGGGACGATCTTCCGCAGGAACACGATCTCCTCCCCCCGGGTGCGGACGGCGATGTTATAGTTCTTCACGCCGGGAAGGGTCCCCTCCATGGCGGTCAGCTCGTGATAGTGGGTGGCAAACAGGGTCTTGGCCCCCAGGCGCTTGGGGTCGGCGCAGTATTCCAGCACCGCCCGGGCGATGCTCATGCCGTCAAAGGTGGAGGTGCCCCGGCCGATCTCGTCCAGGATCAGCAGGCTGTCGGCGGTGGCGGTGCGCAGAATGTCGCTGACCTCTGTCATCTCCACCATAAAGGTGGACTGTCCCGCCGACAGGTCGTCGGAGGCCCCGATGCGGGTGAATATCCGGTCCACGATGCCAAGTCTTGCGGCCTTGGCCGGGACAAAGGACCCGATCTGGGCCATCAGGACCATCAGCGCCACCTGGCGCATATAGGTGGACTTGCCCGCCATGTTGGGGCCGGTGATGATGGACACCCGGTCCTCGCTGCGGCCCATATAGGTGTCGTTGGGCACAAACAGGGCGTCAGGCCGCATGGCCTCCACCACCGGGTGGCGTCCCTGGTGGATTTCGATGACCCCGGACTCGTCCACCGCCGGGCAGCAGTAGTTGTTCTTCACTGCCACCGCCGCCAGGGAGCACAGGCAGTCCGCCTCCGCCACGGCGGCGGCCGTGGCCTGGATCCGGGCCACATGGCCGCTCAGCTCCTGCCGCAGGCGGGTGAACAGCTCATACTCCAGGGCCGACACCCGGTCCGAGGCGGACAGAATGTCGTGCTCCAGGTCCTTCAGCTCCTGGGTGATGTACCGCTCGCCGTTGACCAGGGTCTGCTTGCGGATATAGGTATCCGGCACCTGGTCCTTGAAGGAGTTGGACACCTCGATGTAGTATCCGAATACCTTGTTGTATCCGATCTTCAGGCTGCGGATGCCGGTTTTCTCCTTTTCGGCGGCCTCCATGGAGGCGATGACGCCCTTGCCGCCATGGAGGATGCTCCGCAGGCGGTCCACCTCCGGGTCGAAGCCGTCCCGGATGAACTCCCCCTCCCGGACGGAGAAGGGCGGATCGTCGCACAGGGTGCGGCCGATGAGGTCCGTCAGGTCCTCCAGGGGGTCCATCTGGGCCAGCTCCCCCAGGCGGCCCCGGTCAAAGGCCGACAGCAGCTCCTTCACATGGGGAAGCCGGGCCATGGCGTTTTTCAGGGATACCACGTCCCGGCCCCCGGCGGTGCCGTATACGATGCGGCCCACCAGGCGCTCCATGTCGCCGATGCCCGTCAGGGCCAGGGCCAGCTCCTCCCGGATCATGGTGTGGTCCACCAGCTGGCCCACGGCGCCGCTGCGGCGGGTGATGGCCGTTACGGACAGCAGGGGCCGCTCCAGCCAGCTGCGGAGCATCCGCCCGCCCATGGGGGTCTTGGTCTTGTCCAGCACCCAGAGGAGGCTCCCCTTCTTCTCCTTGCTGCGCAGGGTCTCCGTCAGCTCCAGGTTCCGCCGGGCCGTCAGGTCCAGCTCCATGAACTGCCCCTGCTGATAATAGTCCAGGTCGTCCACATGGCGCAGGTCGGTTTTCTGCGTCTCGTGGAGATAGCCCAGCAGGGCCCCCAGCGACAGCGCCGCCGCGGGATTCCCCTTGGGAAGCCGTCCCGCGGCCTCATCGCCGAACTGCTGCCGGACGGCCTTTTCCGCCTCCTGCAATTGAAAGCGTCCGGCACTCAGCCGCTCCACATGGCAGTGGAGCTTATCCTGCATCAGACTCAGCAGCGGCCCGCAGTCGTAGGCCGCCTGGTTCACCACCGCCTCCGCCGGGGAAAACCGCCCCAGCTCGTTGAGCAGGTGCTCCGCCCGGTCCGGACCCTGGAAGGCGGTGACGTGGGTCTTGCCGGTGGAGATATCGCACACGCTGAAGCCCGCGCAGGTGTCGTCCAGATACAGCCCCGCGCAGAAGTTGGAGCGTCCCTCCTCCAGGCAGGCCGCGTCAATGACCGTGCCGGGGGTCACCACCCGGATGATGTCCCGGTCCACCAGGCCCTTGGCCGTGGCGGGGTCCTCGGTCTGCTCGCAGATGGCTACCTTGTAGCCCTTGGCGATGAGCCGGGCGATATACGCGTCCGAGGCGTGATAGGGGATCCCGCACATGGGGATCTTCTCCTCGAAGCTCTTGTTCTTGTCCTTATCCCGGGTGGTCAGGGTCAGGTCCAGCTCCTTGGACGCCTTCCGGGCGTCGTCGCCGAACATCTCGTAAAAATCTCCCAGCCGGAAAAACAGGATGGCGTCCTGATTCTGTTCCTTGATCTGCAGATACTGCTTCATCATGGGGGTCAGCTCTGCCATGGTTTCACCCGCGCTTTCTGCCGCATAGGCGGCTGATCTGTCGAATGGTGGTGGAAAACATTGTTGAAAAGTGCAAAACTATGTGGGATATGGTTTACAGCATCTCCCCGAACAGGGCCCAGGTGTTGCTGTCGGTGATCTTCACGTCCCGATACTGGCCCAGGGCGGACTTGTCCCCCACCAGGTGCACCAGCCGTCCCCCCGCCGTCCGGGCGGACAGGGGCCACCGGGCGTCGTCGGTTTCGCCGTCCACCAGCACCCGCAGGGTCCGGCCCACATACCCGGCGTGGAGCCGGGCGGATATCTCATTCTGGGTGCTGCACAGAATGTCGAACCACTTCTGCTTCTCCGCCCGGGGCACCGGATCGTCCATTCTGGCCGCCGGGGTGCCGGGGCGGGGGGAGAAGATGAAGGTAAACAGGGCGTCGAATTCCACCTGCCGCACCAGGTCCACCGTCTCCATGGCCTCGGCCTCCGTCTCGCCGGGGAAGCCGATGATCACGTCCGACGTCAGCACCAGGTCCGGCATGACCTTCCGGGCATAGCCGATGAGAGCCAGGTATTTCGCCCGGTCATAGGGGCGGTTCATGGCCCGCAGCACCCGGTCGCTGCCGGACTGCACCGGCAGGTGCAGCTGGTGGGCCACGTGGCGGCTCTGGGCCATGGTGTCAAACAGCTTATAGCTGGCGTCCTTGGGCTGGGAGGACATGAACCGGATGAGATAGTCCCCCTGGATCTTGTCCAGCTCCCGCAGCAGGTCCGCAAAGTCCCAGGGCTCCGGCAGGTCCTTTCCGTAGGAGTTCACGTTCTGGCCCAGCAGGGTGATCTCCTTGAAGCCCTCCGCCGCCAGCTGGCGGACCTCCTCCACAATCTTCTCCGGGGCGCGGCTGCGCTCCCGGCCCCGGACATAGGGGACGATGCAGTAGGAGCAGAAGTTGTTGCACCCGTACATGATGGAGACCCACGCCCGGACCCGGCCCTCCCGGACCACGGGCATCCCCTCGGCAATGGAGCCGTGCTCGTTCTCCACGGAGAACACCCGGCCCCGGCGGGTATACACCCGGTACAGCAGCTCCGGGAACTTCCACAGGGCCTGGGGCCCGAACACCAGGTCCACATGGCGATAGCTGGTCCGGACCTTCTCCGCCACCTCCGGCCGCTGGGCCATGCAGCCGCACAGGCAGATGATCTGCTCCGGGTTCGCCTTTTTCGTGTGGGTCAGGGCGCCCAGGGTGCCGTATACCCGCTTTTCCGCATGGTCCCGGATGGCGCAGGTGTTCATCACCACGATGTCCGCCCGGGCGGCATCATCGGTGAACTCGCACCCCATGTCCCGCAGCATCCCCAGAATGTGCTGGCTGTCGGCCACGTTCTGCTGGCAGCCGAAGGTGTCCACCAGAGCCAGAGGCGTCCGGCCCCGGGCCTGGTGCATGGCGTGGATTTTTTCGGTAAATTCCCGCTGGCGGGCCATCTGCCCGTCGTCGAGAAGCACTTGCTTTCTGTCCAATGGAAACCTCCCAGCCGCCCCGTGTCGTGAAAAAGGCGGCACTTCCCTAATTTAATAACTCATCATACCACATTTTCCAGCCTGATACAAGAAAGCCCGCCGGGAAAAATGGCAAAAAATTTGTGTCCCGGGCGCTTTATCTTGTCCATGGAATATGGTATACTGGATAAAATATCGAAAAAACGAGGACATCGCACCATGAGAGACAACGAAACCAGACGGCCCGCCCCCCAGGCGGAGGCCGACGGCCTCATTGAGGGCCGCAACGCCGTGATCGAGGCCCTGCGGGCCGGAACGGCCATTGACAAGATCTATCTGGCCAAGGGCGAAACGGACAAGACCCTGGGCCATATCGCCTCCCGGGCCCGGGAGGCCGGTGTGGTGGTGGTGGAGGCGGACCGGCGGAAGCTGGACGCCATGAGCCGCACCCACTCCCACCAGGGGGTCATCGCCCTGGCCGCCGTCCGGGAATACGTCAGCGTCCAGAGCATCCTGGATGCCGCCGCCGCCAAGGGGGAGCCGCCTCTGCTGGTGGTGTGCGACGAGATCTCCGACCCCCACAACCTGGGGGCCATCCTCCGCACCGCCGAGTGCGCCGGGGCCCACGGGCTCATCATCCCCAAGCGCCGCTCCGCCGGGCTCACCGCCATCGTGGGGAAAACCTCCGCCGGGGCCGTCAGCTATCTGCCGGTGGCCCGGGTGGCCAACCTGACCTCCGTCCTGAAGGACCTGAAAAAACAGGGCGTATGGATTTTCGGCACCGCCGCCGGAGCCTCCACGGACCTGTACAGCGCCGATCTCAAGGGCCCGGCGGCCATTGTCATCGGCTCCGAGGGGGACGGCATGAGCCGCCTGGTGGCGGAAAACTGCGATTTCCTGGTCAGCATCCCCATGAAGGGGCATATTTCCTCCCTGAACGCGTCGGCGGCCGCCGCCATCCTGCTGTATGAGGCCGTGCGCCAGCGCCGGGGATAACAACGAGGGATCACCATGCGTAACGAAGACATGCGGCCCACGCCGCCGGAGATGGACTTCACCATAGACGACATTCTGGACGAATTCGGCTCGGGTGGGTCCCGAAGGGAGCCGGAGCCTGCCCCGGAACCGGAGCCCATCCCCGAACCCGAACCGGTCTCCGAACCGGAGCTTGAGCCGGCCCCCGAACCGGAACAAGAGCCGGAACAAGAACCACAACCAGAACCCGAACCGGAACCGGAGCCTGTTCCGGAGCCGGAGTATCGCCCGGACGACGAACCGCCCCGGGAGAACCCCCTGGACCGGCTGCGCCGCCGCTTCCGGCTGCGGCAGGAGGACCCGGACGAGCCCCGGGCCGTTCCGGATGAGGACGACCAGGATGCCGTCCTGCCGGAGCGGGTGCCTTTGAGGGAGCGCCTGTCCGCCGCCGCCCAGTGGCTCCGGGACCGTATCCCCGCCCGGGACCTGGAAAACCCGGACGACGCCCCGGAGGAGCCGCCGGAGCCGGAGCCCACCATGGACGACGCCGCCCGGGAGCAGAAGTGGCAGTGCGTCCGGCTGCACCGGCAGCGTCTGCTGCTGACGGCGCCCACCCTGCTGGCCATAGCCGTGGCCGTCATCGACGGGCTGGACCTGCTGTCCCAGGGGTGGTATGACCACGTCTGGCTGCGCTGCGGCATACCGGCGGGACTGCTGGCCCTGTGCCTGCTGCTGAGCACCCGGCTGTGGCACGAGGCGGGGGAGAGCCTGGGCCATGGGCGCGTCACCGCCCCGGCGGCGGCGCTGGTGTGCGGCCTGGCAGCCCTGGCGGACAGCGCCCAGTGCCTGTTTCTGGGGCAATGCCCGAACCTGCCCTTTGCCGCCCCGGCGGCCCTGCTGCTGTATCTGTGCGCCTGCGGCCAATATCGCGCCGCCCGGGCCCGGTATGACAGCTTCCGCCTGGCCCAGCTGGGTGGCACGCCGCCGTATGTGGCCTCCGTCACCGCCGCCGGAGCCTGCAAGCAGCAGGGGCGGCTGGAGGGCTTTTACCGCATGTGGCAGTCCCCGGACCCCGCCGCCCGGTGGCAGCCCATCCTGACGCCGCTGTACCTGGCCCTGGCCACGGTGCTGGCCCTGGTGGCAACCCTCAGCGGGCACCAGATGAACCGGTTCCTCTGGCTGTGGTCGGCGCTGCTGTCGGCCACGGTGCCCCTGTCCCTGCCCCTGTCCGGAACGCTGCCTCTGTCCCTGCTGTGCCGCCGCCTGCACAAAAGCGGCTGCGCCGTGGCGGGCTGGAAGGGGGCCCGGGCCATTACCGCCGCCCGCCGGGTGGTGGTCACGGACGAGGACCTGTTCCCGGTCGGTGTCCTGTCCCTGCGCGGCAAGGAGAAGAACGAGCCCTCCGCCGCCCTGGGTACGGTGGAGCTTAACGGTCTGAAGGTATACGATCAGGAGATCGGCGAGGCCCTGGCCTATGCCGAGGCCCTGTGCCGGGCCGCCGGAAGCCAGCTGACGCCTCTGCTGCAGCAGCTGATGGACGGCCAGGTCCATTTTCGCTACGACGCCCACGACCTGCACTATTACGAGGACGGCGGCATCGACTGCACCGTCCGGGGGGCCACGGTGGCCATGGGCAGCGCCTATTTCATGAAAAAGCGCCGCATCGCCCTGCCCCGGGACCTGAAAATGGACACCGGCGTCTTTATGACGGTGGACGGACGCCTGGCGGCCATCTTCGCGGTGAAGTACCTGCCCTCCCGGAACGTGGAGTGGGCCCTGCGGGCTCTGCGCCGGAACCGGGTGACCCCGGTGCTGGCCACCCGGGGCGTCAACATCACCCCCAATCTGCTGAAGCGGAAATTCCGCCTGAACGCCCGGCCCATCTATCCGGGCGTGGCCACCCGGCTGGCCCTGGCGGAGCTGACCGCCCAGCCCGGGGAGACCCCCAACGCCCTGATCTATCGGGACGGCCTGCTGCCTATGGCGGAAACCGTCATCGGCAGCCAGCGGATGTGTCAGGCGGTGCGCTGGTCCACCATCCTCAGCTGGATCGGCGGCCTGTGCGGCCTGGTGCTGTCGTACTATCTGACCACCGCCGGCGATTTCGCCGCCCTGTCGCCGCTGTATATGCTGGCCTTCCTGGTTCTGCTGCTGCTCCCCACCCTGCTGCTGTCGGGGTTTGTGAAATATTTCTAATAGACGCTGAGATCGCCCCTGCCGCTGCGGCAGGGGCGATCTGTTTCTTGCGCTTTTTTTCACATATCCAGGAGCTTCAGTTCTTCCTCGTCCACCTTCCGCAGGTCCCGGCGGCTGAGGATGTCGTACATACACGGCACCACCAGCAGGGTCATCAGCGTGGCATACAGCAGGCCGCCGATGCACACCAGGGCCACCGGCTGCATCAGGGCCGTGCCCACGTCCTTGCCGAAGGCCATGACCACCAGGCCCAGAATGGTGGTCAGGGACGTCATGAGAATGGGCCGCAGGCGGGTGACGCCAGCCTCGATGATGGCCTCCCGGCGGCCCATGCCCTCCAGCCGCAGCTGGTTGATGTAGTCCACCAGGACGATGCCGTTGTTGACGATGACGCCCACCAGCATCACAAAGCCGATCAGGGAGATGACGCTGACCTCCACCCCTGCCAGTAGCAGGGCCAGGAAGCCGCCGGTGAAGGCCAGGGGGATGGTGAACATGACGATCAGCGGCGAGCGCAGGGACTGGAACTGGGCCACCATCACCAGATACACCAGCACGATGCCCAGCAGCAGCATCAGCAGCAGCTGCCGGATGGCGTCCATGATGGCCTCGTTCTCCCCCTGGAAGGCGGCGGTGACGCCCTGGGGCAGCTCCGCCTGGCCGATGACCTTTTCGGCGGCGGAGGTAACCTTGGTGACGTTATAGCCGTCGGCCACGTCGGCGGACACGGTGATATACCGCCGCTGCTGGTCCCGGTTGATGGTGTTCAGGCTGACGGTCTCCTCCAGCTGGGCGATGTCCCCCAGACGGACGGACTCGCCGCTCTGGTTGCTGCCGGAGGCGCTTGCGCTACTCATGCCGGACATGCTGCTCATGCCGCTCATACTTCCCATGGAGTTGCCGGAGGAGGCGCTGCTCATCATGCTGCTCATGGCGGAGGCGGAGGAGGGGTCAATTTCCAGATCCAGGAGCTTCTCCCGGGTCATGCGGCTCTCCTCCGGGGACTGGATGGACACGCTGACATCCAGCCCGTCCAGGGTCAGGGACAGGGAGCTGTCGGTGTCTGTCAGGGCGGAGGCCACGGCCAAGTACACCTGGGCCACGGTGAGGCCCTTCTCCATGGCGGCGTTGCGGTCCACGGACAGGTGCAGGGCGGCGGCCGCCTGCTCCAGGCCGTCGGACACGTTTTCCGTGCCGGGGACGGTGGCCAGCTTTGCCGCCAGGTCACGGGCGGCGGACTGCATCTGCTCCATATCGTCACCGTAGACGTTCAGGGTGATGCCGTTGCCGGTCAGGTAGGACATATAGGTGTCCATGGCGCCGGAGGCGGTGACGGTGCACGCAAGGTCCGCGCAGGCGGCCTCCATCTGCTTGCCGGCCTCCGCGCCGGAGGCCCCCTCCGGCAGGGTGATGTAGGCGGTGACGTCGTATTCCCCGCCGCCGGCGGTCATCATACTGGTCATGTCCATGCTCCCGGCGCCGGAGGCGGAGGACATCATCGCGCCCACGGTTTCCACGTTGTCCACGGCGGCGATGCGCTGCAGGGCCTCGTCCGCCAGGGCCACCGCCTGCTCCCGGGTGCAGCCCTCGGGCATGGAGATGGTCAGGTTCACGGTGTTCATGTCGATATTGGGCATAAAGGCGAAGCCCCGGGCCAGAGCGGCTCCGGCAGAGCCCACCAGCAGCAGCAGGGACACCCCCAGCACCACCAGCTTGTGGTGGATGGACCAGGACACGGCCTTGCGATAAGCGGGGTAGACCTTATCCAGCAGCCCTGGCTTCTGGGGCTTCTCCTTGCGGAGCATACCGGCGGCCATGGCGGGCACCAGGGTCAGGGCCACAATGAGGCTGGCCAGCAGGGAATAGGTCATGGTCAGGGCCAGGTCCGTGAACAGCTGCTTGGTGATGCCCTCCACGAATACGATGGGCAGGAACACGCACACGGTGGTCAGGGTGGAAGCCACGATGGCGCCCAGCACCTGCCGGGCACCGGATACCGCCGCCTGGATGACGGTGGCTCCCTTGGAGCGCAGACGGTAGATATTCTCAATGACCACCACGGAGTTATCCACCAGCATGCCCACCGCCACGGCCAGGCCGGACAGGGAGATCATATTGATGGTGACGCCGGAGAAGTACATCAGCACCACGGCGAAGATCACGCTGATGGGGATGGAGCACAGGGTGATGACGGTGGGACGCAGGTCCCGCAGGAACAGGTACAGGATCAGCACCGAGAACAGCGCGCCCCAGCCCAGAGAGGATAGAATGGAGTTAATAATAAGGTATATGTAGTCCCCCTGGTCCATCAGGGGTACGAAGGAAAGCCCCTCATACTCCGCCTCCAGCTCCCGGAAGCGGCTGTTGATGTTGTTGGACACCTCCGCCGTGGCGTAGGTGGACTGCTTGTTGAGGGAGACGATGACGCCGTCCTTGCCGTTGAGTTTGTCGTAGATCTCCGAGGAGTTGTCGGTGATGGCCACGTCGGCCACGTCCTTCATGCGGATGGGGTCGATGCCGTCCATCCCCAGGTCAAAGAGCACCAGGTCCTCCAGGTCCTGCCGGGTGTCGATGGCGTCGCCCACGGAAACCATATAGTTGACGCCGTCCTCCTTCAGATATCCGGCGGGCATGGAGAAGTTCTGGGCCGTCAGCAGGGCGGTGATGGTGGGTAGGCTCAGGCTGGAGGACAGGTCCGCCTGGCTCAGGGCGGCGGAACGGGATTCCTCCAGGGTCTGGAGGCCCTGGTCGATCTGGCTCAGGGCGCTGTCCAGCTGGATGTTGGCGGAGATGATCTGGGTCACGGCGTCGGCCATGGTCAGGGTCCCGGCGGTCACCTGGTCCGCCAGCTTGGCCACGCCCTCGTCGGTTTCCAGGTCCCGCAGCTGCTTTTCCAGCTCCTCCAGCTGCTTCTGCCACTCCTTGGCCCGTTGGACGGCCTCGTCCCACTTGACGCCCAGGGCCGCCATACGCAGGTCCAGCGCCGCCAGCTCCGCCTGGATGCGGACGTATTCGGGGTCACTTTCGATTTCGGCGATGGCCGCCTGCTTTTCCTCCTCCGTCATGGAGGGGTTCTGGCGGATGGCCTCGATCTTCGCCTGATACGGGGCGTTTTCCGCCTCCAGCCGGGCCTTCTCCCGCTGAATATCCGCCAGCTCCTGAAGGTTGTCCTGGAGCTGGTCCCGGCTGGTGCGCAGGGTTTTCAGACTGTCCTGAATGGTGGTAAGGGCCTGGGTCACGGCGTCCCGGACGGCGGATTCCTCGGCGCTGCGGATAGCAGCCTTGGCGCTGTTGACCTGGCCCCGGGCGGAGGCCAGCTGCCCTGCCGCGTCGTCCAGATGCTTCGCAATGGCATCGGACAGCCGCTGGGACAGAGCATCCAGCTTCTTCTGGCTGAGGATCACATGGAGCTGACGCTCCACCGTGCCGCTGACGGTGACGCTGGCCACGCCGGTGATGCCCTCCAGCTTGGGGGACAGGGTGTCGTTGACGAAGTCCGACAGCTGGGTGATGTCCTTGCCGTCATAGGACAGGGCCGCCACCTGCACCGGCAGCATGGAGGGGTTCATTTTCAGCACATAGGGATCGCCCACGGTGTCGGACCAGGAGCCCTTCAGCTGGTTGATCTTCTGCTGGATATCCACGCTGACGGTGTCCATATTCACTCCGTCCTCAAACTCCAGCACCACCATGGACACGCTGTCCATGGAGCTGGAGGTGACGTTCTTGATGCGGTCCAGGGTGGCCACGGACTGCTCCAGGGGCTTGGTGATGTCGGCCTCCACAGTTTCGGGGCTGGCCCCGGGGTCGGTGGTCACCAGGATCACATAGGGGAAGTCCATGTTGGGCATCAGGTCGGGGGTCATCTTCAGATAGGCCACCACCCCCAATACCAGAATCGCCAGCACCGCCACGAACACGGTCAGCGGCTTCTTTACGCTGAATTTAGGCATAATCGTATCGCTCCTTGCGCGTTATAAGCCAGTTGTTACACAACTGTAAAAAACATTTTAAAGAATTTTAACATTCTAAAGCGCCGCGCGCAAGAGGGCCGGGCAATTATTAACGAAACTGTTACAAAATCCCGTCTTTTCCTTAGCCTAACGAAAAAAATATTAAAAGCCTCGCAGAGTTTGCCGCCCGCAGGCGGCAAGCCTTTTGTCAAAAAATATCCCGGAACCTGACCGGTTCCGGGACAATCTTCAGAAGTCCATAGCCAGGTGCTGGGCCCGGTCATTGTCCAGCAGCTCCATCCGGCCGCCGGACACCTGATACACCCGGCGGCACAGGGAGATCACCGTGGGCCGGTGGGTGGTGACGATGCAGGTCTTGTGGGGGTAGCGGGCGGCCAGGTTCCGCAGGATGGTCCGCTCGGTGGTCACGTCCAGGGCGCTGGTGGCCTCGTCCAGCAGCAGCACCGGCGCGTCCCGCAGCAGGGCCCGGGCAATGGCGATGCGCTGGGCCTGCCCCTCGGACAGGCCATGGCCATGCTCCCCCACGGAGGCGTTCAGCCCCCCGTCCATGGCGGAGACGAAATCCCAGGCGCAGGCGGCCTCCAGGGCCTCCCATAGCTGCCGGTCGTCGGCGTCGGGCTTCACCATCCGCAGATTGTCGGCAATGGTGCCGGAGAGCAGGGTGTTGCCCTGGGGCACATAGGAGAAATACCGCCGCAGACCGGCGTTCATCTCCACCTGCCGCCCGTCGGCGGCCTGCAGATAGGCCCGGCCCTCCTGGGGCCGGACCAGCCCCAGCAGCAGGCGGATCGTGGTGGTTTTGCCGCCGCCGGAGGGACCCACCAGGGCCACGATCTCGCCGGGCGCGGCCCGGAAGTCCGCCCGGGTCAGCACCGGCTGCTGGGGCACATAGCCATAGCTGACGCCCTCCGCCGCCACGGTAAAGCCCCGGGATGCCTGCCGGTCCAGGCCGTCGTCCGGCAGCACCGGCTCCGGCTCCAGGGCGAACAGGTCCCGGATGCGCCGGGCGGACACCGACGCGCTGAGGAAGGACGGCACCGTCCGCACCAGGGCGTTGAAGGCGGAGCTGAGCTTGGTCCCCTGGGACAGGAACAGGGTCATGGTGCCGTACAGGATTTTCCCCGACCACAGCAGATACAGGCAGTAGCCGAAGGCCGCCATCTGCACAGCGGAGCCCAGCACGGACATGAGAATTTCCGTGCGGATGCTGAACAGGTTGTAATCCAGGCTGGCCCGGCGGAACTCCTCCTGCCGCTGCCGCAGCCCGGCGCCGTAGCGGCCGGTGATGCCGAAGCCCTTGATGGCGTCCAGGTTGTGCAGCGTCTCCGTCTCATAGGACATCAGGCGGCTGCCCACCTGGCGCACCTCCTGCTGGTGGGTGCGCATGCCCCGGATCAGGCGGCGGGAGGTCAGTAGCAGGAAGGGAGCGCTGGCCAGGGCCAGCAGGGCCATGATCCAGTCGTAGTGCAGAATCACCGCCAGGGTGGCGATGAAGGTGTACACCGTTACCACCAGGTCCGGCAGCCACCGGATGGCGCTGGAGGACACGGCCCCGGCGTCGGTGGACAGGCGGCTGAGCAGGTCGCCGCTGGCGAAATCGTTCAGGGACTTCCAGTCGGCCCCCAGCAGCCGGTCGAACACCTCCGCCTGGATGTCGTTGTTCACCCGCAGGGATATCTTCGTGGATATGCGGGAGGTGACGCTGCGCAACAGCAGCCCCACCAGGGCCGAGGCCACCATCACCGTGATGACGAACCACAGCCGGTCGCTGTCGTAGCCGGTGATGATGTCGATGGAGTATTTGCTGGCCACGGCGGACACCAGGCCCAGCGTGGAGCTGGCCACCCCCAGGATGGTGTAGATCCACACCGCCCGGTGATAACGTTTTGTATAGCCCCAGATCCACTTCCAGTCGTCCCATATCTCAGAAAATGTGCCGTCCCGCCAGCTGCGTAGCAGCGTCCCCAGGGACTCCGAACCCATGGGCTGCCGTTCCTCCTGCATATGTCCACCTCCCGCCAAAAAATAACACTTGATTATATCATGGGAAGCATACAAAGTCAAACCGCCGGGGTGAACTATCAAAAATGACGAATCGCGTGCGGCAGAATGGCCGGATAACCGGCACAGTGTCGGCGAATTGCGAATACTCCTTGCAATATGGGCGGAGATGTGTTAGAATATCGGAAAGGAGGTACTGCCATGAAACAGAAAACCGGAAAGAAGATCGGAAAAATCGTCCTGCTGGTGGTGCTTGCGGCTGTGGTGGGCGTGATTGTCTACACCGCCCTGACCTGGCCGGTGTACCCCGACCGTCAGAAGCCGGCGGAGAGTTATCAGCAGATGAAGCAGACGGCGGAGGACCTGGGCGTGCTGGCGCCGCCGGAGGATGTGCTTCCCTGGACCCAGCCGGAGTATGATTTCTGGCTGGACAGCACCTGGCGCTTTGCCAGGCCCTGCGGCTATACCATGGCCGGGGACATCTCCTATGAGGGAACCGTATACTCGGCGTATATCATCGCCTTCCGGGAAACCGGCGCGCTGGACGACTATCCGACGCTACGGGAGAACTACAAAACCGTCCCCATTTATGTCCAGTCAGGCGATGGGGGCGTGAAGATGCAATTTATAGTGGAGGGGCACCTCTATCAGGTGGGCATGATGGCCCCGCCGGAAAGCGCCCTGACCCAGGATGTGACCGACTATTTTGACGGCCTGCTGCAGGCCGCCTGCCGCGAAATCATCGACCTGTATTCCTGACGGGAAAGGAGTCCTGCCATGAAGAAATCCACAAAAATCGTCCTGCTGGCGGTGCTGCTGGCTCTTGTGGGCGGCATCGTGTATACTGTGCTGACCTGGCCGATATATCCCCAGCCCCAGAAAAACGTGGATAGCTACGCGCAGCTGCGGGAGGACCTGGCGCAGACCGAGCTACTGGCGCCGCCGGAGGATATTCTGCCCTGGCACGATGTGACCTATGGGGAGGAGCTGGACGGACGCGGCAGAACCAGCAAGGCCCGAGGCTTCCTGATCAGCGGCCATGTGTCCCGGGGCGATGCGTCCTGCTTTGTGGAGCTGGTGGGCCTGGAGGACCACTCCTCTGTTTCCGGGGAAATACCGCTGCTGGAAAATTACCGGACGGTACCCATTTGCCGGTCCACGGGAGAGCAGGCGATGCTGTACATATTCAATATCCGGGGCAATGAATACTCCGCGCGGGTGTACCTCCCGGAGGATGCGTCCCAGGATGTGACCGACTATTTCGACGGCCTGCTGCAGGCCGCCTGCCGCGAAATCATTGACCTGTATTCCTGACGGGAAAGGAGTCCTGCCATGAAAAAAGCTGCAAAAATCGTCCTGCTGGCGGTGCTGCTGGCCATGGTGGGCGGGATCGTGTACGCCGTTATGGTCTGGCCGGTGAATCCCACCCGGATGAAACCGGCGGAAAGCTATGAACAGCTGCGGGACACGGTGGAAAAGAAAACGGACATCCGGGTCCCCGGAGAGGACCTGCTGCCGTGGACGGTGACGGAGCGTCAGCTCCGGATGGACGGCCCCTCCCGGCTGGCCAAGGTCAGCGGCTTTGCTCTGTCCGGCACCATGGAGCGCGGCGGCGTTGCCTTCAGCGCGGAGGTCTCCGTGGGAGTCACCGGCGTTGTGGGGGATCTGCCGTCCCCGTGGGACGTGTACCACTATGTGCCGGTGTACCTGTTCCGGAACCAGGGGTTCTATATGGCGCAGCTGTATATCGACGGCAGCGAGTACATCATCCAACTGCACTATCCGGAGAATGTGACCCTGCCGGAGGAGGACGTGGCGTACATAGAGAACACGCTGCAGGCCGCCTGTCACAACATCATTGACCTGAACGCAGGCTGAAAAATGCGCCCCCACCGGGGCGCATTTTTTGCAAAAGTGTTGCATATGACACAGATTTTTTGCCGGGAAGGGGCTATAATAGAATAGATAAAATAGGGAAAGAGGGGTTTTCTGATGTTCTGCACAAGAAAGGTCAATGACGATTACACCTGGGTGGGGGCCGACGGCCGCCGCCTGGCTATGTTCGAGGGCGTCTATGACGTGCCCCGGGGCATCTCCTTCAACAGCTATCTGCTGATGGACGGGAAAACGGTGCTGTTCGACACCGCCGACGCCTCCGTGTGCCGCAGCTTTCTGGAAAACGTGACCCACGGGCTGGGAGGCCGGGCGTTGGACTATCTGGTGGTGCAGCATATGGAGCCGGACCACGCCGCCGACATCCGGGACCTGCTGACCCGGCACCCGGAGACCACCGTGGTGTGCTCCGCCGCCGCCAGGAATATGCTGGCCCAGTTCTTCGGCCCCGGATACGAGGGCCGCGTCAACGTGGTGAAGGAGGGGGACACCCTCTGCACCGGGCGGCACACCCTGCACTTTGTGGCCGCGCCTATGGTCCACTGGCCGGAGGTGCTGATGACCTATGACGAGACGGACAAGCTCCTGCTGACGGCGGACGCCTTCGGCACCTTTGGCGCTTTGAACGGCGCGCTGTTCGCCGACGAGGTGAACTTCGACCGGGACTATCTGGACGAGGCCCGGCGGTATTACACCAACATCGTGGGCAAATACGGGACCCAGGTCCAGGCGGTGCTGAAAAAGGCCGCCGGGCTGGATATTCAGATGCTGCTGCCCCTTCACGGCTTCGTGTGGCGGCAGGATCTGGGGTATATCCTGGGCAAATACGACCTGTGGAGCCGGTACGAGCCGGAGCAGCGGGGCGTGGTCATCGCCTATGCCTCCGTCTACGGCGGCACGGAGAACGCCGCCAACATCCTGGCCTGCCGCCTGCGGGAGCAGGGGGTGCAGGTGGAGATGTTCGACACCTCCGTCACCCCGGCGTCCTATATCCTGGCGGCGGCCTTCCGGTTCAGCCATGTGGTGCTGGCGGCTCCCACCTATAACGGCGGCGTGTTCGTCACCATGGAGAACCTGCTGCACGACCTGACGGCCCACGGCCTCAAGGGCCGCCGGGCGGCGTATATCGAAAACGGCTCCTGGGCCCCCACCAGCGCCCGGGGGATGCAGAAGCTGCTGGAGCCCCTGAACTGGGAGACGGCGGCGGACACCGTGACCCTCCGCTCCGCCCTGCGCCAGGGGCAGCAGGAGGACCTGGAGCGCATGGCCATGCAACTGGCCGAAAGCGTGAAGGCGTAAAGCGACAACCGGATACAGCAAAAACGCGGGCTTAGCCGTGTGCCGATAAGACAGTAATTTGAGGAAACTACAAAATCGGCATCTGCCAAGCAGGATTGGACAACAAAACAGGCGGCACTCAACTTCGGTTGGGTGCTGCCTGTTTTTGTACAGCTAAGGGCTGAAAATCGCCTATTTTCTGTTCTGTAAGGTAAGGACAGTGAAAAGGGTGAAATAGTTGTCATCTCGGTAATGAAAGCACTCCTGAATAGTGAATCGCGCTACAATAAACAGCGTTCGCTGAATAGAATGAACTTTTTCGTTTGCAATAACTTTCCCTATAAATCGTAAAGCTGATAGATCAAGGATCGATGCGAAGTACACACGACTTCATCAAAAACGCGCAAACGCCGAATGCTTGTAGCAAATGACCTGCTATAAACGATAAATTTCCGCAGACAGCTTGAAAGAGCTCTTGTTATTGTGCTATAATATGTGTACACACTCTGACGATTTTGGAGGGCTTTTCTATGAAACGTACTATCGCATTGTGGCTATCCATAATGTTGTGTTTGTTATTAGCTGCTTGTTCGCAGGATTCCTCGGATCTTCTGAAAGTTCCAGTGTCTGCAAATGATTGCAAAGGCAAAAATTATCAAGATGTAGTGAACGATATATCTGCGGCAGGATTCGTAAATATCCAGACAAAAACAATAGAGGACCTCGTTACGGGATGGCTGACGAAAGATGGGGAAGTAGAAGAAGTAACTATTGACGGAGACGGTTCGTTTCGTGCGGGAGACACGTTTGATAAAACTGCTGCAATCATAGTTTCTTATCATACCTTTCCGAGCAAGAACGAGGAGGTTACAACCGATTCGGCGGGACACTCAGAAACAAGTACGCCCCCTGAAAATTACAGCACTGAGACAGAGAAGTGGCTTGCGTCAAGCGAATATGCCGATTGTGTAGCAGACGGAAAATTTCCTGCTGTTCCGGGAAATAATCCTTACGGCAGCGGTGTAAACGAGAGCAGCAGGAACCCCAACATTTACTATCTTAACTCTTCAATGAGGGGTCCTTGGGGCAAAGAAACGGAATACGGCGATTACGAATATTATATCCCCAGTGGAAAGTATTTAGTTATGAATGCTTCTAACCCCAAGCAATACGATTACGTGGCAACTGCCTGTAACGTGTATGTTGGCAATCCAGAAAATGACGATGAATATGCTACTTACTCTTTTTCACAATATGGTGAAATTCAAGAAATCTTTATTCCAGATGGATACTATGTGAGCCTGACGGTATCGGGGATTATTACCCTTGAACCACTTGAACAATAAGGAGGCGCATCAAAGTGGCGAAAATAATTCGTTGTCCCAATATATTCTGCAACAGCACAAATGTAGTTCCCATTTCAACTAAAACAAAGTTTTCTTTTGGCAAAGCCGCTGTCGGTGGAGCAATTGGCAGTTTATTCAATCCATTGGGAACTGCTGTCGGTATTGCAACAGGTATTAACGGAAGACATGGGAAAACGAAATTTATACGCAAATTGCAAGTGCAAGTTGGACACGTGCACGGTAGAACTTCGTGAATCAGAGCGTCGGTCAGGATGGAAGCCGCAGGCTTCCGTCCTGGGCGATGCTGCCGCAGCCTTCGGCTGCGTAAACAGAGTCGAGGAACTCGTCAAACAGTTCCTCCGGGGTGCGGTAGCCAAGCTTCTTGCGAGGCCGTCCGTTCA
>OLOQ01001137.1_pt1 | contig 26897 bp, 29 predicted proteins | sample 1673101 | NCBI WGS metagenome assembly OLOQ01 (sample SAMEA3136754, study PRJEB25190) | human gut metagenome | biome: human gut; feature: human-associated habitat; material: faeces | place: Austria | collected 2013 | reverse complement strand
AATGTACTAATATCAAAGAAAGGAGATTAAATGAAACAATATAAATTTAAGTTTTATTATATAAATCAAAAATATATAAATTATTTAAGACAATTTGATGAGAAAATCCCAACAAAAAATAGACCATACTTAGGAATAGTATTTAAGAATAATAGCAATATTTATTTAGCACCGTTATATTCAGCAAGAGAAAAGCATAAAAGTTATTATATGAATAATACATTTTTTAGGATATATGATTATTATAATAATTATATAGGCTTAATCAGATTTTCAAATATGATTCCAGTACCAAAGCATTTTACACAAGAAATCAAATTTGATTATTCAAATATATTATATCAAGAGTATTTTTATATTTCTAAACACCAATCCCAAATAATTAAAAAGGCAAAATATACATATAACAATTATAGTAAGTTTAATAATTTATGTGTTGACTTTCTAAAAATAGAAATCATAAGTAATTTATTATAATACAAAAATTGAGGAGAATATATGATAATATTAGCATACTATAATTACATATATTTATTAAAAATAATATTGTAAAATATTATTAGTATAAAATACTATAATGGAAAAAGAAACCAACAAAGGGCTTTCCATATTTAAAAATCTCCTATATACTAGTTAAAAATAGTAAGATAGGAGATGAAAAAAATGTGCTTAAAATCTGAGAATATAACTCACAAAAAAATTAGCCGAATATCAAATAAATATGAACAACAAAATCTATTAAGATATGAAATTATAAGGCAAAAAGGCATATATAATATGTTTGACCCAAGAACAATACAATTAACAGGACTAACAGAAAAAGAATACAAGTATATTTTGGTCAACTATGAAAGACTAATAAAAAAATACCCTAATACAAGAAAATTAGCACAAAGAAAATTAAAAAATAAATTCTTCCAAAATGTTTTCAAAAGTTATAATACCAATAATGAAAAATACAAAATTAAAATGTAACTATTGTAATCAACCAATAAAAGGTTATGTAGAAACATCAAAGCTAAATTCAAAAATAAAATTATGTAGTACTTGCTATTGTATAGAAATGTTTGAATTAGCAATGGCAAAAATAATAAAAGAAAGTGAAAATAAATAAAATGGAAGAATTAAAAAAACAAGTAAAAGAAATAATTAAAGAGTATTCAAATATTGAGCTGTTAGAAGCAAAAGGAAAAGTTATATTAGTATTTTATACAGGAAATAATATATATAAGAAAATTGAAATTAAAAAGGCAAAAGGCTATTTTAATATTGATATTCCACAAGACAAAATGGGAATTCAAAAAACACCCTTAATTGGATTAAAAAGAGTAATATTAATGTTATATAAACAAAGTGTTGCTAAAAAACATACCAAAGAAGAAATCAAAAAAATAAAAGAAACATATATACCAGGACAAAAAATTGAATTAATAAATTTATATAGCAGTTTTCATTTATTACTATCAGGAAGAAGGGGCATGATAGAATTTATTGATGATTTAGGAAATATACACGTTATATGGGAACGTAACCTAAATGTACCATTAGTTGTAGGAATTGATGAATTTAAAATTATATGTCCCCTATGCAACCAAGAATTAAATAGCAAAAAAGAAGTTAATATTAATGAAAGATATAGAGAAAGATTAATGTTACAAAACATAGACAAACTACTTTTAAATATATTTGAAACATTTATCGATACACAATTTATTGAAGACACTTTTAAATTTTTTAATATGCTATTAGAAAGCGACTACCAATTAACATTAAAAAAGTTAATTGATATAAAAGAAAATATAAAAAATAATCAGTATACTTATACCCAAAAAGAATTAGAAGCTTACGAATACATTATAAGTGGCTATATTTTAAAATTAGAATGTAAAATAACACCTAATAAAAACATTTTAAAAAATAGTAATACTATCTCTAAAAAAATACAACAACTAGAACAAGCTGACAACAGATACGAAGAATTGTTAAAAGAATTTGACAAAGAATATCAGACAGATTTAAGTAATACAATAAAAAACACACCTATTCTAAAATCTATCTTTGATGATTTTATACAATCAATATATGTACAAAGTAAAATTTATAAATTATCACAAAAAGGAAAAGATATATTAAAAGAAGAAATAAAGAATTTATGCACTTTAAATCAACAAGAATTAATAAAACAATATTTATACTATGAAAATAAAATCTCAGATGACTATATATATCAAGCTTTTATATATGGGTATGCTTTATCTTTACAAATAAAAAATGAAACATCATCAGATGTTACACCAAAAATAAATAATTAAATAAAACTATCAAAAAAGTTCACATTTATTTTTATTAGAACAAAAAACTAATAAGGGAAAAAAGTGAACTTTTTTATATAACTTTAAAAAAATATAATATTATATACACTAATATAAGTATTAATAATATTATTAGTTTTTTTAAAATTATTCCCCTTTTTCCCTTAATATATTATTTTTAAAAATTATGTATTTTTGTAGTTATCATTTTTTAAACTTTCAATTAGTAAGTTATTTGCTAATGAATAACCATAAGTAAAAATATGTTGGTGCATATAATTATTTTCTTCTGTTTTATACATATTTAGATTTTCTAAAAGTTCTTTTTGCTTATCTGACAATGTTTGATAAAATATGTTTTCTTGTTCTTGTACATTTTTTAAAATATTGTAATATGTAGAATCCATTTTATAAATGTCTTCTTTGTAAAGTTCAAAAAGTTTTGATATAGATTTTTTATTTTCCATTTGCTCTCTCTCCTTTTTTTATATTGTATAACATTTTTTTGAATTTGTAACTACTATAAGAAAAAGAAAGATAAAAAATAACAGAGTAAGTATATTACTCTGTATAATGCGCTATATATTAGCAAATAAATAAGTTTTAAGCCATTTTTGTGTATAAATCATGTAATTACTAATATGGATATAGATAATTGAAATACAATAAAGGTTATTTGTTTTCAATAGTTAAATGATTCAAATAACTTTTTAAATGTTCTTTATTTTCATTTGATAAAGTTTTATATTGTTCTATAATATTAGCTATTTCAATATTTTGTTTATCAATATTATTAATTTTAGTTGATATATCTGTTAATCCTAATAAGTAGTCAGTAGAACAATTAAAATAATTGGCTAATTTTATTAAATTTTCTATTGTTGGTTTTGATTTTCCAAGTTCATATTGTGAAACTAGTTCTTGTGATATTTCAATATCAACAGATACTTTAGTTTGTGTTATATTTTTTTGTTCTCTTAACTTTTTTAAATTTTCCATTTTAAATTTATCTGGTTCCATAGTAACCTCCTACTCTTTTTATATATTATATCAATTAGAAGTCAAATTTATAGAAGTGCGTTTTATTATACATGAATATATTTACCAGCACGGCTTGTAAAAAATGTAAATTAGTGATATATTTATATTAATTGAATATGTAAATAATAATTATTAGTTGGGAGGTGTAAATAGTAATTAAAATACAAAGTAAAGGGGGAATTTATAATAGGTATATTGTTTTTTAGAAAGAAATTAAATATAAGAGGGATTTTTAAATATGAAAGAGATTAATGAATTAAATAAAAATAACAAGTTTAGATTTATTTTAGAAATAATATTATATATGGCAGCTGTTGTAATAATAGTTATGACTTTTAATGGAACAGGAGAAATAGAAAGTGCTGCTTATAGAATGTCTACTTTAAGGTCAGTAGATGGTAAAACAGTAGCAGAAGCCTATTATCAATATTATGGTAGTTTCTTATATGGTCTTGCAACTGCTATTAAAGCTTTTGGTATTGCCTTAGGTATAGTTGTTGCATATATAGGAAGAAAAGTAAATAAAAATAGAAGTTAAAATAAAAGGAGAAAATATTATGGTATGCAAAAAATGTAGAAATGAAATACAAGAAGGAGAAAAATTTTGTGGCAAATGTGGAAATAAAATTGATAACATAGAAAAAGAAGAAAGCAAAGTTGTTAATACAGAAAAAGAAACTACAGAAAAAGTAAATAGTAAAAATAACAAAAATAGTAGATTTAAATTTTTTATAATAATAATTATTATTATTTGTGTAATATCAATAGGAAATATATACTACAATAACACATCAATAAATGATACATATCTTACAAAAAAATATATTAATATTTCTCAGTCAAATAATGTTAAAGTTAAAATACTAAATATAGCAAATATAAACTATAAAGATTTTAATAAAATTGTTTTTGCCAAATTTATATATGAAAATCAAAATAATAATTTGTCAGGATTAATGTTAGTAAATAAAAAAGAAGATAAAGTAGAATGTGTTACTATAAATAGCACAATGCTATGGCTACTTAGTGGAATAGCTGAAAGCGAACCTGAAAAAGTAAAAGATATTAATAATACTATTGCAGAATATATTCAAAATTATGGAACAGAATCAGTTAATGATTTATCATCTGATAATTTTAAATCATTAATGAAAAAATATGCCGATATTATAGGAAATGAAAAATGCAAAAACTATATAAAAACGGCATTTAGTAGATATTCAAACACTACTTTAAATTATACAATACTTTTTGAAAAAGGGACTCCTATTATTAAATATATAGCATTTTATGAAGATACTATACAATATAATACAAATTACCCTATTGATGAAAGAACATATAAATATCTTAGTAAAGATTATAGCAATAAAAAAACTTTAAATGCATTTGAGTATGCTTATGGTCCTGCATATAAAACTGTACAGCAATATAGCCTTTACCCTATCAATTCATTTTATAAAACAGCACAAGAATTTGAAAACTCAAAAATAGGAAGTTATTCTTCTTTAGATAAACCAAAAGAAAAATTTAATGTAGAAGAATAAAAATTAAATGAAAGTAAGGTGATATAGTAATGTCAACATTTATATGGATATGTCTCGGCTTGGGATTAGCAATAGGTTTATTAGAGGCTTGGTCAAGTAATCAAAATAAAATAAATAATAATGCAAATGAAAGTAACAATAAAACTGAGTCAAGAGGGTTTAATTCTAAAAAAACAGGAATTATATTAATAATAGCTGTAATAATATTGGGCATATTTGCGACTATGGGATTTTCAAATTTAGGAAGTAACAATATTATTTCAGGAAATAAAAAATATGAAAAAATTGCGCAACAATATATTGAAGATAATAGCAAAGAATTTTTGTCATATATGACATTAGTTAATACAAGTTCTTATACGTTGGACAAAGAAGTACGTGTTACTTTAAAATATCGTTTTACAGAAGGTCCTAATACCTCCTATTCTACATACACGGTAGTCATTGACAAAGATACAAAAAATGTGGTTGGACTCGACCATTACTAAAGATAAAAAGTTTAAATATAAGTAAAAAGTATAAACATATTATATAATGTAAAGGAGATATTATGAAATGTAAAAAATGTGGTACTGAAATAAAAGAAGGCAATACTTTTTGTACAAATTGTGGAACAAGTATAAATGAAGAAAATATAAACACAGTACAAAAACCAAAAAATAAAAAAATAATAAAAAGTAAGTTAAAATTTATATTGCCTACAATATTAATAATATTAGTAATAATTGGAACAATAATTTTTTTACTTAACAAATACAAAAATTCAGATAATATTACTATATTAAATAATCCAGAACAAATTGAAAAAGCAACAGATAAAAAAATAGAAATTGGAATAGATTATAATATTATTTCTGATAATGCTAATGTTCAAACATTGGGTTTTATAAGATTTAATACAGAAACTGATTATATTATGGAGTTTGGAGATTACGGCTCAGAAAAATTTACTAAAACGGGAAATTATGTAATAGACCAAGACAATATTACTCTAACTGTAAATTATGATAGTTCAGAATATGAAGAAACTACAACTCCATATACAGAAAAAATAAAAATATTGGAAAATGGCGTACTTGAGTACACAGATAGAAATGAAATCGTATATAAATTTTCTAAAAACAGTATTGCAAATAATGAAGAACAAGCAACTAATCTTTTAGACAAAATTTATGAAAAATACCCAGAATACAAAAATAAAGATGGATTTATTTGCACAAATGATAGTGAGTATTGGTTGTTAGATAATAATGGAAATAAAATATACTTTGATAGTTTAGAAACTTTTGAAAGTGCATTAGAAAAGTGTAATACATCAACAACAGAAGAAACAAATATAAGTACTAATACAAGTAGTGGCGATAATTTAAATGGTAGCACAAAGAAATATATTAATAATATTTCAGATTTAGTGGGTAAAACAGAACAAGAAGCTATTAGCATAATGAAACAAAAAGATATACCATATAAAATACTATATAAAGAAAATTTAGACTTTGAAGAAGGAATTGTTTTAGGTGATTCATATTTAAGTCAAGAAACATTTTTCGTATATATAAATCAATATAAAGAAAGAACATTAAAAATTAATTTACATAGGTCTTGTCTTGCTGAACGTTTTAAAAATAGAACAGACAGTACTCTTAGTGGACCATTAAGTGTAATTGTTAAAGCTAATGACACAATTATATTTAATGATAAATTAACAAATGCAGATTTAAGAGCATCTAATACTGATGATTGTAAGACTTCTATAATAAGTTATACAGGAAAAACTCCACCAGTAATAACTATAATTGTAAATGGAACAGTATTTGAAACTTATGATAAAGAAACAACAAGGTATTGGCTATATTATGAAAATACTGAAACACATGACTTAGGATTTACAGAACATAATGCTGGTTAATAATAAAAAGAGCTTACTAACTTCTTTAGTAGGCTTTTAAATATCACAAAAGAAAGGAACTATCAAAAATGAATAATATAGCAAATATGTATGATTTATTAGAAAATGCAGAAAATTATAGAAAACAATTAGAAAGCATTGAGTTAAACCAGTTTAAAGAATTTACTTTTGAAGACTTTATCTACACTACTAATATCATATCAAAAAACAAAAAAGCTATAAAAAAACAATAAAAACATTAAAATAATAAAGCTTAAAATCAGTTTTAAGGCTTTATTATTTTTTTAGTATACTAGTTATATTAATTAAAATATAACAAAAAAGTAACAACAACACTTTTAAAAAAATGTAAAGTTTATAAAGAAAAATTAGAATAGCTTTTATCTATTTCTTCCTGGCTAATACCAATATAACGTAAAGTTATAGAAGGCGAACTATGATTAAGTATAGATTGTAACATAGCAATATCGTGATATTGTTGATAATGAAAATAACCAAAAGTTTTTCTCATACTATGTGTTCCTATATTTTCTAAACCTATAGCATTTGCGGCAGCGCTAATAATACGATAGGCTTGTACAATAGTGATAGGAGAATTAATACCAATTTGACTTTTAAATAAAACTTCTCTAGGTTTCATATTTCTAGTATATTTTTCTAATTCAAAATACAAACCATTACAGATAGGAAATTTTTTTTCTTTCTTAGATTTTTTTTCAATTATTGTAATATGACTTTTCATATTGTTATTTATATCTCTTACATCATCACGATTTAAGGACAATAAATCAGAAATTCTAAGTCCTGTATTAATTCCTGTATAAAACCACATAAAGTTTCTAGTTCCAGTTTTTTTCAATTCCTCTTTCATTTCTTCTAATTTTTTTCTATCTTTAATAGGTACAACAGTATTCATAAATATAACCTTCTTTTATTTCAATTTTGAAACATTATATTACCTTTTTGGTAATATGGCTCCCCGATATATAACCGAATTTTAAATTTTGAATACAAAAAAGAATTTCAAAGTATTGGTACAGTAAATAAAACACAAAATAATAAAAAGGTAATAAAATATATATTGTATTACCTTTTGTTAAATTTAAAAAATAAATATATGGGAGACAAAGTTAAAAATATAATATATAATATTATCAGATACAATACAACAATTTATCTGTCTGATTACCGCCCCTCTTAACGTATTGTATCGGATAATTTTTTTATATAACCGCTTGTCCAAAATACAATAATATAGTATAATATATAGGTAAAGTTAATTTTTCTTTAAGTTCATTTTTTAAAAAAACACATTTTTCAATGTGTTTTTTCCTTTGTTTTATAAAAATGTGTTAAAACTTTGGATAAAAGAAAAACTAAAGTAATTAAGTAAATAATAGTTTGTTATCTTTTGTAAAGAATATAGTAATGCCACTCATTTTTGAGTGGTTTTTATTTTTCGGCTAGTATTAAATTTATTAATTCTATTTTTTTATCATTAGTAAATGTAGAATATTTATTAGAAATAGATAAGTTAGGAGATGTATGTCTTCTACAAAGTTCTTTAATTAAGGTAGTAATTAATTGCTGTTCATTGTTTGATAAAATAGAAAAATTATGTTCAATAGGTTCATTTTTGTTATAAACAGGTAATAAACCAGTATTTTTTAAAATAGTATATATTTTTATATTACATATATCACATAGTTTTAATAAGTTTTCTAAAGGTATAGACTTATATTTCCCATTAATTAATCTATTGAAAGTAGAAGAATTAACACCTAATTCTTTTATAAGCAAATCATAGTTAAAGTCTATAGGTTTATTTGAACTAGAAATAATAAGTTTTGGTTTTTTTTTCAGTATTTCTTTTATATTGTTTCCTATGGTTTGGTAGATATGTTTTACATCATTAAGTTTATTTATTTCAATATTTTTTTCTTCATTCATAATTTTAACCTCCAATAAATTAAGTATATCAAAAAACACCATATATTGCAATGCAAAAAATGCAATATTTTTTCAAAAAATGAAAAAGCAAAACATGAAAATAAAAATAAAAAAATCTATGTAATACAGCTATAACAATAATTACAAAGAATTTATTAAAAAGATATTGTCAAGTTGTTTTAATATATTAGGAAACAAAATTGAAGTGGAGGTAAAAAAATGAATACAAGCTAGAGAGAAAAAAGGAAAAAAGAAAAAAAGTAAAAAAGTAAAAAGAAAAGAGGAAATAAAATGGAAGATGAAAAAATTATAACAACATTCGAGGAAGCAAATATGGATGAAAATGAAAAAGAATTAAGAAAATTTATAGGTTCAAAAGTTGAAGAAGAACAAAAAGCTAGAATTAAAAATTACAAAACAAATGGGATATATAGAGGAAATGAAATAAAAAAACTAATAACCCAATTGGAAAACGTAGATATAGAAAAAACAATAAGTAGAAAAGTAGAAATAATATATCCAATTAACAATACTCCAAATATAAACAAACTACTAAAAATAATAAATGAATTTAAAGAAAAAACAACAAAATGCAAAAATATATTAATGAGGGAAGAAAAAAAGGAAGCAAAAAAAATAATAAAACAGTGTTACATATATATAGCACATAAAGTAGATGCATATCTGGAAATATTATATCAAAATAATGTAGTATCACATTTTTCAGATCCTACAGCTATAAAAAAATCACTTCTATCAGCTTTATTAGTAAATGATATAAATATGGAGTCTAAATGGCTAGGTGAAACACTAAGATTTGTAATTCTTATACTTGGATTTTCGACATATTACATAGAAATAGATGACAAAGAATCATTGGAAATATTAGCTAACAATTTAGAATACCTTTTAATGACTTATAAAGATTATGTTAAAGTTCTAAACAATGCAATATTAGAACAAGAAAAATATTTAAACAAAACTGTTTTTTTTACATATAAAGATTTACACCAAAGAAGTATAAATAAAATAACAGAGTATACAAACAAAACATTCGATAAAATTACAATTTTAGCAGAAGAAGAACTTGAACTTATTAAGCTTTTGGCAAGTTATTGTTAATAAAAAATATTATCTTTCTACCTAATATATTAAATAAATATTAGGTAGAAAGATAATTAAGTAAATAAAAAATTGTTTTATTATGGCTATAGGTAGTATTTGTTTTTTAGAAAAACTTGGACATATTTATAGAAAATTAAAAAATCAACTAAAAAGAATAGAGGTAAAGAAAATTGTTAGATAGCATTAATTATATAATAAGAAATGAAACAGTAGACTTTAATTATTTGAAAAAGCTTGGTATTAGCATAAAAAAATTTTCATACAAAGGAATAAAAGATAACTATACATTTAATTATAAAAGTGTTGGATTCAAATATTATATAATATTTAGATGTATTATTGTTCAAACAAATCCACATAAAATATTAAAAAAAAGAGATATAGCAAATAATGATAAATATAAATACATACAAGAATTAGATTATATTATTGAGAAAATATTTCAAAAAAAAGTGAAGATGGAATTAAGAAGAATAGATTATTGTGTAGATATAAAATTAGGAGATTTAAAAAAAACATATTTATCTTTGTATAAATGGCATAAACCTAAATTTGGATATATGAAGATAAAAGAAATTTACAACACATCTATTTACAGGCAGAGCAAAAGAGGACAATATAATTTAAACATTTATTCTAGGTTTGAAAAAACAAAGAATAAGGTAGATAAAGATATTTTAAGAATAGAATTACAAATAAAAAGTGCAAAAATAAACAATAATTTTAAGAAATATGGAATAAGAAAAGATATATATAATTATTGGTCCAAAGAAAGTATGGAAGAATATTATTTTAAATTTTTAAAAGATTTTTTTGGAGAGGGAAAGAACTATAAAATAGAAAAAGCTGAATATATTATAAACAGTTCAAATTATAGTAAAGTATTTAAAGCAAAATTAAAAAAGTTTTTAAGAAATTTATTAGAAAATGATGAAGAAATTTTAGTAAAAAATAAAATATATAATATCAACACAATAAAAAGATATGAAAGAATGCTTGGAAGCATAGGAATAAATACAGTATTATTACCTAAAATGTACCAATTCGATGAATTAAAAAATATTTTAGATATTGCTAGAGAGGTAGCTGATAAAAAATATTTTAAATAAAACGGTTACCATTTTGAAAAAAAATATATATAATAAGAGCACACACGAACAAAAATTTGGAGGAAAAAATGGAAATAGCAGTTGCATATTGCAGAGTATCAACAAAAAACCAAAATGAAGCATTGCAAGACCATCAAGAACAATGGGGAGAAATTTTTGAAAAGGAAGGATATGTTTTTGCAAATTGTGGAGTTTTTTATAAAAAAGATGGATATAGAGAAATAAAAAAAGGACTATATATTGATGAAGGAATTAGTGCAAAAGAATACAAAAAACACAGAAAAGCATTTTTACAAATGATAGAAGATGCCAAAAAAGGAAAATTTAAACAAATATATGTAGAAGATACAACTAGATTTGCAAGAAGTGTTGAAGATGGAATGAAAGTAATAAAAGATTTTAGAGAATATGGTGTAAATGTACATTTTAGAAAAGAATGCTTGGATAGTATAGAGCCAGCTAATGATATGATATTTGGTGTATTATTTAGTGTAGCAGAAAATGAAATAAGGACAGATTCTAACCGTTTTAAATGGAAACAAGAAAGATTAGCAAAAGCAGGAAAATGGTCAGCTCCAGCACCTTATGGATATACTGTAAAAAAAGGTGTACTTTCTATAAATGACAAAGAAATACATAAAGTAGATTATATATTTTATTTATATACGGAAAAGTTGTTAGGAATGAGAAGCATTGCAAATTATCTTAATAATGAAAAAAAATGGAAAACAAGAAAAGGACAACTATGGAAATCAACAGAGATAAGATACATATTAAATAATCCTATATATAAAGGAGATATAGTAAATCATAGAACAGAATCAGTGGATATAACAAGAGGAACAACAAGAAAAATACCAGAAAAAGACCACATTATAATACATAATGAGGAATTAAGAATAATTGATGATAAAACCTGGAAAAAGAAAGATAAAATATTAGAACAAAGAAATAAAAATATAAAAAATAGAGAGGGTTGTTCAAGTAAACATATATTATCAACATTATTATATTGTCAGCAATGTGGGTCAACATATATAAGAATAAAGAAGAAAAAGACAAATGACCAAAACAAAAATAAAGTAGACAGAGGTTATGAATGGACATGTTTAGGACATAACCATTATGGAGATATAAAGTGCAAAGGGAGATATGGTATAGCTGAAAAAGATTTACTTAAATTTATAAAGGAAGAATTGACAAGAGAAAAAGAAAGAGATAATAGTTTATATTTAGATTTGTATTTAAAAAAGAAAAGAGAAGAATTATCTAAAATAGATATAGAAAAATTACAAGAAGAAAAAGAAGAAATGCAAAGACAGATATTTGAGGTTAGAGAAGATAAAAATAAAAAATTAATAAGTAAAGATACATATGAAGAACAGCTAAAAGCAATAAATAAGAGATTAGATGAAATTAGGATAATAAACAATAACTATGACAACTTGAAAATGGACATTGAAAGTGCAGAAGAAATATTTATACAAAGAAGAAATTTACTAAATAATCTAAATTTTGATAAATTAAGTAATGCAGATTTAAAACAAATATTCAATAAAATCATTATTAAAGGGGAATATGACAATGGATATAAAAATATATATATTCATTTCTCATACAATTTTATAGATGATATAAAGACAGAATTAGAAAGGAATTTAGATGATATAGAGCATTCAGCATTATTATATTTTAGACAATTTCAAAGACAAAAGATAAGAAAAAGCACAAAAACAAGATATTTTGAAAATAAAGGATAGTGATTAATTCACTATTTTTTTGTTATTTAAAGTGGATACAAAACTGTTAAAATTACAGATATTTTTTGGGATGCAGTAAAAAAAGATAGAAAAGAAAAAAAGGCAATTTACTTAGATGAAATTTGGAGATTAATAGGAGTAACATCAAATAAATATGTAGCAAGTTTCATTTATAAGATTTTTAAGACAATAAGGAAATATGGAGGAAGTGGTGTTGCCATTACTCAGGACATCTCTGACATCTTTAGTCTAGATAATGGAACATACGGAAGAAGCATATTAAGCAATTCTAGTATAAAAACATTTTTTGCATTGGAAGAAGAAAATATTAAAATTTTAAGTGATTATGCAAACCTTTCAGAGAAAGAAAAGATTGAAATAAAGTCACTAAAAAGAGGGGAGTGTTTAATGTTTGTTGGAGATGATCATATATTAACAAAAATACAAGCATCTGAAAAAGAAAAAGAAATAATAGAAGGTGAGAAAATAAAAGATGAAAATAATTACCGCTATGAATAATCCAGAATTAAATGAAGAATTAAAAAAAGAAAAAAATATAGAAATAATTTGTAAAGATATTTTTTATAAAGAAGGTATTTTAGAAATTTTAGAAAATGAAATAAATTTAGATTATATTTTTATTAATTATGAATTACCTGGAGAAATTAAATTAAATAATTTAATTGAAAAAATAATGGAAAAAAATGAAAAAATAAAAATAATTATTTTAATAAAAAAAGAAAGTAAAAATAATTTATATAAAATAAAAAAAGAAACATACTTTTTAAGTATGTTTCTTTTTTGAAATAAATTCTGTTATTTTATAATTACAAAAATTAATTTATAAATCATGTATATAAAGTTATTTTGTATGAAATTGTAGATAATTAAATGACAACTAAATTAATAAAAAATTGAAAAGAATTAAGATAAAATACCTTCATATGGATATTTTTTATCTGTATTTAAAAATATTTCTAATTCATCAATAGAAGGAGAGATTGTATCAATCTCTAGCGTTTCATTTAAGTTATTACTAAATTTTTCTAATTCTTTTTGTAATAAAATTATTTTTTTATTAAATGCATCATATTCAGTAAAAAAATCTTCATCTGCTAAGGTTAATCCTGTTTTAAATTCTTTATTTATGAAACTATCAATTGTTTTGCACATCATAGCACAACCAATATTATTTCTTTCTAAATGTAAGTACTCTTTTAAAAGTTTTGAAAATTCTAAGCTATTATTTGAAAGTTTTTTATAAATTAACATGTCAGAATAATCAATATGACCGCCATAAAATCCAAATGCTGTAAAGTGTGTTATATCTTTGTGTAGTTTATTTTCTCCAAATTCAAATAGCATTTTTAATCTTAAGCTATCTATTTTATTATCATCTATATACAATAAAGAATCATAGCCAAACGTAGTTATAGGTTTTAATTGTTCTAAATTAATATTTTGATGCATAGCTGAATATTCTATAGGATAAACTGTTTTACTAAAGTCTTTCCATTCATGCTCGTTATCACATGTGTATATTTTATCAAATATAAGTTTAAATTCTGGTTTTAATTTAAAGAACCTTTCTACCCAGCAATCATGTGCAGTTGTACACAATATAATATCAATACCATATTGTTTAGCTTCTTTTAATTTATATATCAATTTATCTAAGTTGGGTCGTAAAATCATTGTAAGATTTTTACTAATACCGTATTTACTTAGTAATATTCCATGCTCTAGGGTTTCATCCATATCTAATATAATTGCTTTTGAGTTATTGTTCATCATTTTCATTCCTTTTTATAATATTGAAATAGTAATTTTATTATATTGAAATAATGAGGGATTGTAAATAGAATAAGGTCAATATTTAGCAAATCAAAAGAATGATTTGGTAGAAATAATTTTTTTATTAGCTTTTATTAAATAGACAAAATAAGGTGTGTGTGGTAACTTATATTGAAGGAATGAGGAAAAAGACTCCTATAGTTAGTTAGCATATGTGTAAAGTAAATTAATCTTAATTTGTTGTAATTTATTACATTTTGTCATAGAATAAGAAAAAAAGAAAAGAGGTGAAAAAATGGAAAATAAGAAAAATAACAAATTAATATTTGCAATTTTTGGAATAGTAGTAGCAATATTGATTGCAATAATTGTTATTCTTGTTATTGTTTTAAATAAAAAGAGTAAAACAACTGTAAAAGAATCAAATGTAAAAACAGACAATGTTGCAATTATTGATAATAATAGCAATAAGAATGAGAATAGCCAAAACTTAAATTCAAATGATACAAATGCAACAACTGATAATGTAACTGCGGATAATAAAATATCTAAAAATCCTATTGCAACTATTGATGTTAAGAATTACGGAACAATAAAAGTAGAATTATATCCAGATATTGCGCCTAATACAGTAAATAACTTTATAACTCTTGCAAATAATGGATTTTATGATGGTCTAACTTTTCATAGAGTTATCAAAGATTTTATTATACAAGGTGGAGATAAAAAGGGAGATGGTACAGGAAGTCCTTATTTAAGTGATTTAGATAGTAGTATTTCAGAAGAACAAGATAAGGAGTATGCTATAAAAGGAGAATTTAAAGCAAATGGTTATGATAATTCTTTAAAGCATACAGAAGGAGTTATATCAATGGCTAGAGCCGATTATAGTGCTTATGGAAAAACAGAAGAAGGTTATAACTCAGCAGGTTCACAATTTTTTATTGTAACAAAAACTACTCCTTCTTTAGATGGATTATATACTTCTTTTGGAAAAGTTAAAGAAGGTATGGATATAGTTCACAAAATAGAAAATGCATCAACTAATGATGATGATAAACCAACAGAAGATATAGTTATAAATAGTATTAAAGTTGATACATATGGAGAAAATTATGAATTACCAGAAACACTTGATTGTTTTGATTTGTATTCATATTTAATAAATAATTATTAAGAAATAAATAAGAAGTGTATATGAGCAATTGAAATTTTATAGATTTTACTAGTTTTAATAGAGCTATATAAAATAAAAGAAACTCTGTATTTCCAATGGAAAACAGAGTTTCTTTTTTAATATTTTTTTGTTTAAAGCATAAAGCTTTTTTATTATCTCTTTGAGAATTGAGGAGCTTTTCTTGCTTTTTTAAGACCATATTTCTTTCTTTCTTTCATACGAGAATCTCTTGTTAAGAATCCGTTTGATTTTAAAGTTGGTCTAAATTCATCTGAATTAGCTTCTAATAAAGCTCTTGAAATTCCATGACGGATAGCTCCAGCTTGACCTGTGAAACCTCCACCTTTTACTGTACATATAACATCATATTTTGAAGATGTTTCTGTTACTGATAATGGTTGTCTTACGATATATTTTAATGTTTCTGCACCAAAATAATCATTTAAGTCTTTACCATTAACTGTAATTGTTCCATTTCCTTCTACTAATCTAACTCTAGCTATTGATCTTTTTCTTCTACCTGTACCATAGAATACTGTTTTTGTATCAGCCATTTTAATTTTCCTCCCTTAATATTATTAATTAGAAATTCCATACTTCTGGTTTTTGAGCAATGTTTTCATGTTCGTTACCAGCATAAACTCTTACTTTTTTTAACATTTGTCTTCCTAAGCTATTTTTTGGAAGCATTCCTTTTATTGCTAACATCATCATTTTTTCTGGAGATTTAGCTAACATTTCTCTAGCTGTTGTTTCTTTCATTCCTCCAATGTATCCTGAATGATGTCTATAAATTTTTTGGTCTAATTTATGACCTGTTAAAACTATATCATTACAATTTAATATAATAACATGATCTCCGTTATCAATATTTGGTGTGTAAGTAGGTTTGTGTTTTCCTCTTAATAATTTAGCTGCTTCACTAGCAACTCTACCTAATGGTTTATTGGCAGCATCAATTATATACCATTTGCTTTCAATTTCACTTTTCTTTAAACTATATGTAGTATTATTCATGGTAAAAAATACCCTCCATTCATTAAAATATTTATAATTTATTTATATGAAACTTAAAATTAAACCACCGGGGAGAAGTTCGACTCTAAGTCATATTCAAATTTAATTGCTCCACTATTTTATTACAAATAAAGGCAAAAGTCAAGCAATAATTGGATTTTTTTCTTGAAATCACTATGTAATAATGATATCATATATCTGCAAAAGATAAAGGAGGAAATACCATGGCTGATGTAAAATGGACAAAAGAGCAACAAGATGCAATTTATGATAAAGGTTCAAACATATTAGTTGCTGCAGCTGCAGGTAGTGGTAAAACTGCAGTTTTGGTAGAAAGAATTATAAATAAGGTTATAAATGAAAATGTAGATATAGATAAAATTTTGGTGGTAACATTTACAAATGCTGCTGCCAGTGAAATGCGTGAACGTATATTAGAAGCAATATATAAAAAGATGGAAGAATTTCCAGATAATAAAAACTTACAAAGACAAATTATTTTAATAAATAAAGCAAGTATATGTACAATAGATTCATTTTGTTTAGATATAATAAGAAACAACTTTTTTGAAATTGATGCATCAGCCAACTTTAGAGTTGCCGATACAACAGAGGTAGAGCTTCTTAAACAAGAGGTAATTGATGATATTTTCGAAGATAAATATGTAAGTAATGATAAGGAATTTTTGAATTTAATAAATACATATACAACATACAGAGATGATGAACCATTAAAAGAGCTTTTATTAAATATTTATAAATATATACAAAGTAGTCCGTTTCCAGAGGATTGGTTAAATGAAAAGGTCGAAATGTTTAATTTAAAAGATAAATTAAACAATGACTTTTCTGAAACAGTATGGGGAAAAATATTATTGGATTCTTTAAAAGAAAATATATCAAATTATATAATAAGTTTAAAGAAAACAGAGCGTGACTTAAATAGATTTGAAGAGCTTGAAAAATTTAGACTTGTAATTAATGAAGATATAATTAACCTAGAATATGTAAAGGAAAATTTGAATTCATGGAATTCTGCATATGAAAAAGCAAATCAAATTGAATGGCCTAAATGGCCAACAGACAAAAAAGTGACTTTAGAGCTAAAAGATATTGCAAAATCAACAAGAGATGGAATTAAAAAAAGTTACAATAAGGAAGTTTCAAAAATATTATTATATGATTCAGCAGAAGCAAATGAAAATATATATAATATGTATGGCATTCTAAAGGCAATAGAAAATTTAATAATAGAATTTTCAAAAAAATTTGCTGAAAGAAAAAAGGAAAAGAATATTGTTGATTTTAATGATATTGAACATTTTGCACTAAAAATTTTATTAAAAAATGAAAATGGAAAAATAATAGAAACAGATATTGCCAAAAAATACAAAGAAAAATTTGTAGAAATAGCAATAGATGAATATCAAGATAGTAATTTAGTACAAGAATATATTTTAACAAGTGTTTCAAAAGGAAACAACATATTTATGGTTGGAGACGTAAAACAAAGTATATACAAATTTAGACAAGCAAGGCCGGAGCTATTTTTAAACAAGTATGAAAAATACAAGTTAAAAGGTAATGATTTAAGTAATGGTCAAAAGATACAATTATTTAAAAACTTCAGAAGTAGATCAAATATATTAGATGTTACAAATATGATTTTTGAAAATATAATGAGTAAAAGTTTAGGTGATATTTTATATGATGAAACTGAATTTTTAAACTTAGGAGCAGATTACAAAAATCCTGAAACAGATTTAGTAAATTATGCAGGTAAAACAGAATTAAATATAATTGATTTAAAAGATGAAGAAATAAATGTATTTAAAGATTCAGAAGAAGATGATGAATTGCCATCTGGAGCAGAGCGAATTGAAGATGTTGTTTTAGAAGCAAGATTTGTAGCAAATAAAATTAAATCATTTTTAAATAGCGGGTATATGGTGTTTGATAAAAAAACAAAAGAGTATAGAAATGTTACATACAAAGATATAGTTGTACTCTTAAGGGCAACATCTGTAACAGCACCTATATATGAAAATGAAATAGCGAAATTATCATTTCCAGTATTTAGTGATGTATCATCAGAATATTTAGAATCATTAGAAATACAAACAATAATGTCTGTATTAAAAGTAGTTGATAACCCTATGCAAGATATACCGTTAGTTACAGTGTTACGTTCAACTATTGGAGGGTTTTCAGATAATGATTTAGTTGAAATAAGATTAAAAAATAAAAATCAGCCATTTTATAAATCATTAAAAGAATATGATGGAGACGATAAGTTAAAAACAAAAATAAATATATTTTTAGAGAATGTAAAAAGATGGCAATCTCAAGAAAAGTATATGGCATTAGATGAATTAATTTGGCAAATTTATTTAGATACAGGATTTTATAATTATGTAACATTATTACCAAATGGAGCATTACGTCAAGCAAATTTAAAAATGTTATTTGAAAGAGCAAAGCAATATGAGTCTGCAAGTTTTAAAGGTTTATTTAATTTTATAAGCTTTATAGATAAGTTACATACAAGCAGTGGTGATTTATCATCAGCTAAACTTATTGGTGAAAACGAAAATGTAATTAGAATAATGAGTATTCACAAAAGTAAAGGATTGGAATTTCCAGTAGTGTTTTTGTGTGGAACTGGAAAACAATTTAATATGCAAGATTTAAATAAAAATATATTGTTGCATCAAGATATAGGAATTGGTCCTAAATATATAAATACTGAAAGAAGCATCGAATATAATACATTAGCAAAAGAAGCAATAAAAATACAATCCAAAGTTGAAGCTTTATCAGAAGAAATGAGAGTTTTATATGTTGCTTTAACAAGAGCAAAAGAAAAATTAATAATAACTGGAATAAGTAAAGATGTTGAAAAATCTTTTAATGAAAAGCAAGATTTAATAGAAACATATAAAATAGAGGGAAAATCAAAAATAAATGAGTCTGTTTTGAAAAAATATAAAACATACTTGGATTGGATAACATTGGTATATTTGGCTGATAAAGAAAAGGCAAAAGAATATATTGACATTGAAATACATAAGAAAAAAGATTTATTAAAGCAATTTGAAAAAAAATCAGATAAGTCTGAGGAAAAAGATATATTTAAAGAGCTTGACTCAAGAGCAAAAAATGTAAAAAAAGAAGATTTAGAAGAATTTAAAAAGCAAATATTTTGGGTATATGGTTATATAGATTCAATTGCAACACCTACTAAAACTTCAGTAACAAAAATAAAAGAGCTAGAAAATGAAGATGATGCAATAGTTAGTTTAGAAGAATTATCAAATAAACAGGAATTTAAACAAGAAATAGCAAAACCTAAATTTTTAAATGAAGAGCAAAAAATATCAAGTGCACAAAAAGGAACTTTAATGCATTTATGCTTCCAAAGATTAGATGAATCAAAAAATTATACTATGGAACAGATAAAAGAATTTGTTCAAAATTTAGTAAACAGGAACATAATAACAAAACAAGAATCAGATGCAATAAATATAACTAAATTATATGAGTATACTAAATCTAATTTATGGCAAGAGCTAAAAAATGCAAAAGAGGTACACAAAGAACAACCATTTTATGTTAATTTGAAATCACAAGATGTATATGGAAATAGTTCAAATGATAATATACTAGTACAAGGAATAATAGATTTATATTATATAAATTCTAAAGGTGAGATAATATTAGTAGATTATAAAACTGATAGAATTAATAATGGTGAAGAGCAAAAATTAATTGAGAAGTATAGCAAACAACTTGAAATATATCAAAAAGCACTAGAACAATCATTGCAAAAAAATGTATCAAGAAAATACATTTATTCGGTTACATTAGGAAAAGAAATTATGATTTAAATATTGCTGTTATAAATTATGAAGCATTGTATTATTTGAAGTTACAAAAAGATTATAAATATAGTTGAATATGATTGGTGTATATATGTAAATGATATATTAAATACAATATATCATTTACTAGTTTTATGAAAAGAAAGAAGGAAAAATATGAGATTAGATAAATTTTTGAAAGTATCAAGAGTAATAAAAAGAAGAACTGTTGCAAATGAAGCGGCTGATAATGGTAGAGTTTCTGTAAATGGAAAAGTAGTAAAACCAAGTTATGAAGTTAAAGTAGGAGATATAGTTGAAATACAATTTGGAGATAAGGTTTCTAAATTTGAAATAATAGAAATACCAAAGGTTCAAGGTAGAAATATGGGAGAGCTAATAAAAATATTGTAAAAGCAAAATCTTGACAAAATACTACAAAAGATGTTAACATAATAGAATGAAAATAATGGAAAAAGTTTAAAGCTGTAACATAGGAGGCTCGGATATGAAAATAAATTTACAAGATTTTCAATCTAGTATGGAAAAAAAAGAGTATTTAGAGAAAAAAATAGAATCAAAAGAGTTTTTGAATGATGATGTTTCTATGCAAATAAATACTTTAAAATATGTAGTTGAATTAATAAAGAATGACTATAAAGATGGAAAAAGCATTAAAGATGAAAAAGAGATGCTTCAAAAATATATATACAATTTTTTGTTAAATGATATATTAAGACCTACTTTTAATGATTTTTTTGTGCCTAGGACATTAGAATATTTAAAGGAGAATGATGATGTCTTAAAAAAGGCTGTAGAAAAATTTATTGTAGAAAAAAAAGATGTTGATGTTGTACTAGAAAAGGCTTCAGCTAAAATTTCAGAGAACTTAGATGCCAATATAGATGTTGTAATAGCTTCAATGTTGAAAAATTTATTAGATTTTCAGTATGTTAAACCCGGAAAATTTAAAACAATGCAAGAAAAAATAAGAGATGGAAAACTAAGTTTAGATGATTCAAAAGAAGTACATATGTATGTGAGTAAGTTACTTAGAGAAATAACAAAAAAATCAAGATTAGAATGTTATAAAGAAGTAAGAAAATCACCGGAAAAAGTGTATAAAAAGATTATGAATAATTTTGATTTAATTTTTTCTGTAAAAGAAGGCCAAAAAAACAATCAAAGTATAACACCACTTCTTTCAAAAGAGGCTTTTATAAGAGAAGTGAAGATGGCAGAAACATTAGAAAAGGATACCGTTAGTATAAATGATTTTTTAGCAAATCCTTTTTATGGAGTTAGCAAAGAAAATGATTTATTGGTATTTGCAAGTGAATTATTAAGTTCAATAGATAATGAAACAAGTGAGGGATTGTATAGAAGATTTAAGGATTCCAAAACAAGTGATTTTGATAAAGAAGTATTAATAGAAGCAATAAGAACAAAATCAATCGTTCACAAAGATGTAGAATTAAGAAAGATGCTTTCTGATAGAATAATAAAATTAGTTGAAATGCAAGACAATATTGGATATCTAGACAAATATAATGATAAAAATAATGAAAGATTAGCATATTTTAATTTAGATGGATTAATTGTTAGCAAAGATGAACTAATAAAAATATTAAAAAGCGAAAACTTTTCTACAGAAGTGGGAGTAGCATTATCAACATTTTATATAAACCGTGCTGCAAAAATTGTACCTTGTTTTTTAAGATCTACATTTATTTTAGATAAAAATGGTGTATTTGAAAAATTATATAAAAATCCAAATATGACATTTGATGAATTAGGATTATCTAAAGAAATTGTAAGAAAAAATATGGCTGAATATGAAGCACTTTCAGATTTAATAAATCAAAGATGTTATAAAAAGGTTAGAGCAAATAATGGTGAAGAAATTGATTCTTGTGATGTAGAAAAATTAAAGGCATACGAGAGATTTTATAAAGGCAAATATGGTAATTTTACAAAAGATTGTAATAATGTTTTGGCTACACATAATTATAAAAAATTCTTTTATAAAATCAAAGACTTTTCACTTAGCTCTTTAATTTATACAGTATTAACAAAACAAAAAAATAAAGTTATTAATTGGGGATATGTATGTGTTGACGATAATGAAGATAAAGAAAAAATATTATTGGGATTTGATGTACCACAATTAAACATGACATTGTTTTCTCATATAAAAAAGAAATATTTGATGGAAGCAGTAAAAAATATAACTGGAAATTATGTAATACCTGTATATGAAGGTGCAAAAGACTTTTGTGTATTAAAAAATGGTGGAAGAGTAACAACACAGGTACTTTATCCAATAACAAGTGCTGAAAGAAAATTTTTACTAAAATCTGATAAAACAGTTAATACTAGAAACACATTTGTAAAACATTTAAAATGGTTACAAAATAGTAAATTAAAGCCAGATTTTGTAAGAGATCCAGGTAGTAGATTATATGATATAGATAAAGATAAAATATATTCAAACACAGATAATATAAAAATAAAAAATCAATTAACACAAAGGTAATCTTTATAAATAACGCAAAAGAGACTGAAGTATGAAATATAACTTCAGTCTCTTTTTTCATCTCAAGTTATTCTGCCGACCAAATTTTTTTGAAATCTGAGCTTTCAGTTGAAATCCAAATTTCTGTTACAGATGGAGGCGAATAAATTCCATCAGCAACAAAAAACGAAGCTTCGTCACTTGTGGGATGAGAAGTAACAATCATAGAACAATTTCCGAGTTTATCGGTATATTCATATGAAAGGCTTTGTCCAACAGTGTCTGGAGAGGTAGCAGCTGTATCGTTTGGTAGAATAAAGTATACTACATCTTTTTCAGAAATGTTGGTAACTGTCCAAGTATTACCAGCTCCGTATTTGCTGTTGTCAATCACAGAAGAGTAAACATTATAGTTCTTTTCTATTGTTGACGAATTACTGTGGCTTGATTCGGATGATGGCTTGGTAACAAGCACTGAAAAATTGGAAAAATTGCCGTTCTTTTCTGAGCTGTCAGCTTGTTGCCGACTTTCTGCACATCCAACAAGTGAAATTGTACAGAAAAGTGCAAGAGCAACTTTTTTGATGTCCATAAGTAAATCCCTCCTTATATGGACTTAAGTACATTCCAAAATGGAATAGTAATATGTTATCAAATTCACATAAAAAAGTCAAGCTTTGTAGAGTAGTTATAATAAAAGTATAGAATTTTGCTAGTCTGATAAAAAATGTAAAAAAGACATAGAAATGTATAAATTTGATGAAAAAAGAGAATGTTAGCCTTGACAAACATTTTGTATCATATTATAATGTTAGCCGAAGTTAACAAACGAAATATATTATGTATGTGAAAGGAATAAATTATGATATCAAAATCTGCAGAAGAATATCTAAAAACAATGTATATTTTAAAACAGCAAAATGGAAATATACGAGTAACAGATATTGCAACTAAAATGAATTGCACGAAAGCAAGTGTTAACAAAGCAATTCATAATTTAAAAGATAATAATTTAATAAATTATGAAACATATGGAACAATAGAGCTAACAGACGAAGGCGAAAATCTTGCAAAAAAAATACTTGAAGTATATGATATTGTTTATATATTTCTAAAAGATGTATTAAATATAAATTCAAAAGAAGCACAGCAACAAGCAGAACAAATAAAACAATCCATAACAGATAATACACTAAACCATTTAGCAAAATATGTTCATAAAGTTTTAGGACTTACAAATTTAGATTGTGGCTATGATATAAATAAAGAAAAATGTAGAGCATGTGCTAGAAGAAAAGTAAATAAAAATGAAAAAATTATAAATAATTAAAATAATATAAAAAAACGGCAGACATTAAACCGTTAATTACAAAAAAGAAAGGAATCTATCATGAGTAAAGAATTATTAAAAATTACAGATTTACATGTAAATGCAGAAGAAAAAGAAATATTAAAAGGAATAAACTTAAAAATAAATAAAGGTGAAATTCATGTAATAATGGGACCAAATGGGTCAGGAAAAACAACAACAGCAAATGCAATATTAAACAATCCAGAATATAAAAAAGTAAAAGGAAATATTGAATTTGATGGAGAAGATATAACAAACTCAAAAACAGACGAAATAGCAAGAAAAGGAATATTTATGTCATTCCAATTACCAGAAGAAATACCAGGAATTTCAGTTACAAATTTTTTAAAATATGCAAAAAATAAAGTAACAGGAAAACCAGTAAAAATATTTGAATTTAAAGACGAACTAAAAAAGTACATGGAAGACTTAAATATGAATCCTAAAAACATGGAAAGAAGTTTAAATGTAGGTTTCTCAGGAGGAGAAAAAAAGAAAAACGAAATATTACAAATGCTAGTACTAAATCCAAAACTTGCAATACTAGATGAAACAGATTCAGGACTAGATGTTGATGCAATAAAAACAGTATCAAAAGGAATAGAAATGTTCAAAAATGACGAAAACGCAGTATTAATAATCACACACAACAATAAAATTTTACACAGTCTAAAAGTTGACTATGTTCACGTTTTAGTTGACGGAAAAATAGTAGCAACAGGAACGCAAGAGCTAGCAACAGAAATAGAAGAAAACGGATACAGCAAATACAAAAAAATGAGCAAATAAATCACAAATTTTTTTGAAAGGAAATTATAATGAGCAAAACAAATATAGATGAGATTAACAGAAATATATATGATGTAAAAAATAAAGACGAGTATGATTTTAAAATAAAAAAGGGTTTAACAAAGGAAATCATCGAAGAAATATCTAAACAAAAAAACGACCCAGAATGGATGAAAGAATTTAGATTAAAAGCATTAGAAACATACAATAAGCTAGAGCTACCAACATGGGGACCAGATATTTCAGAATTAAACATGGATGAAATAGCAACATATGTTAAGCCAAAAACAAAATTAAATGATTCGTGGGATGATGTACCAGAAGATATAAGAAATACATTTGATAAATTAGGAATTCCAGAAGCAGAAAAAACTTCTTTAGCTGGTGTTGGAGCACAATATGATTCAGAAGTTGTATATCATAGTATGAAAGAAGACCTAATAAAACAAGGTGTTATATATACAGATATGGAAACTGCAGTAAGAGAATATCCAGATTTAGTAAAAGAACATTTTATGAAATGTGTACCAGTTTCAGACCATAAATTTGTTGCATTACATGGAGCTGTTTGGTCTGGAGGTTCATTTGTATATGTTCCAAAAGGAGTAAAAGTTGATATACCATTGCAATCATATTTTAGATTAAACTCACCAGAATCAGGACAATTTGAGCATACACTAATAATTGTTGATGAAGGAGCAAGTTTACATTTTATTGAAGGATGTAGTGCACCAAAATATAATAAAGTAAATCTACATGCTGGATGTGTAGAGCTATTTGTAAAAGATAATGCATATTTAAGATATTCAACAATAGAAAACTGGTCAAAAAACATGTTAAACTTAAATACAAAAAAAGCATTAGTTGGAAAAAATGCACAGGTAGATTGGGTTACAGGTTCTTTTGGATCTAAAATATCTATGCTTTATCCAATGAGTATATTAAACGGAGAAGGAGCAAAAACAGAATATACAGGAATATCTTTTGCTGGAAAAGGACAAAACCTAGATACTGGGTTTAAGGTTGTTCATAATGCAAAAAACACATCAAGTGTTATTGACTCAAAATCTATATCTAAAAACGGTGGAAAGTGCACATATAGATCTTTAGTTCGTATTAATGAAAACGCAGAAAATTCAAAATCATCAGTATCATGTGAATCATTGATGTTAGATGATATTTCAATGTCAGACACAATACCAACAAATGATATAAGAACAGATGAAGTTGAATTTTCACACGAAGCTAAAATTGGTAAAATAAGTGATAAAACAATATTTTATTTAATGAGTAGAGGATTATCAGAGGAGGATGCAAAAGCAATGATAGTAAGAGGTTTTGCATATCCAATATCAAAAGAATTACCAATAGAATATGCTGTAGAAATGAACAATTTAATAAATATGGAATTAGAGGGTGCAATAGGATAAATAAAAATATTGCTAAAATGAAAGGAATAAAAATGAGTATTTTAAAAATAAACGAAACACCTGTTAGAACATCAAGAAATTTTAATATTAATAATGTTAAATTAGAAGATATACAAATACCAGAAAATTTAAAAGAATTTAAAGGAACTACAATAGTACAAAATAATTCAAACATTAAATTAAGCTCTAATATTGAAAAATACGATATAAC
>OLOQ01001136.1_pt1 | contig 26921 bp, 28 predicted proteins | sample 1673101 | NCBI WGS metagenome assembly OLOQ01 (sample SAMEA3136754, study PRJEB25190) | human gut metagenome | biome: human gut; feature: human-associated habitat; material: faeces | place: Austria | collected 2013 | reverse complement strand
TGAACGTCTGCAGCAAGAAGGGCCTTTCCGAGCGGTTCGACTCCACCATCGGTGCTGCTACCGTGCTCATGCCCTTCGGCGGTGCCTACCAGCTCACCCCGCAGAACGCCATGGTGGCAAAGCTGCCTGTGGACGGCGAGACCAGCACCTGCTCCGGCATGGCCTGGGGCTTCAACCCCTACCTGATGAGCGCCGACCAGTACAAGGGCGCCCGTCTGGCCGTGGTGGAAAGCGTGACCAAGCTGGTGGCCACCGGCTTCCGCTATGAGGACGCTTACCTCACCTTCCAGGAATACTTCGAGCGCCTGGGCACCGCCCCGGAGCGCTGGGGCAAGCCGCTGGCCGCCCTGCTGGGCGCACTGGATGCCCAGATGGGCCTGGGCATCGCCTCCATTGGCGGCAAGGACAGCATGTCCGGCTCCTTTGAGAAGCTGGATGTGCCTCCCACGCTGGTGTCCTTCGCCACTGCCATCGGCAAGGCAAACAAGGTGATCTCCACCGAGTTCAAGAAGCCCGAGAGCACCGTGGTGCTCATCCGTCCCATCACCGACCCGGAGACCGGCTGCCCCAACTTCTTCTCCCTGAAGGCCAACTACAAGGTCGTGGAGGACATGATCGAGAGCGGCATGGTGGCATCGGCCTGCTCCGTGGGCTACGGCGGCATTGCCGAGGCCCTGTTCAAGATGGGTCTGGGCAACCACATCGGTTTCAAGATGCGTGCTGACCTGGGCACCCACCAGATGTTCGAGCCCATGTACGGCTCCATCGTGCTGGAAATGGTGTCCGATGCACCTGCCGGCGAGATCCTGGGCGAGACCACCAAGGAATACACCTTCGAGGCCTGCGGCGAAACGCTGGATATGGCACAGCTGCAGGAGATCTGGGAGGCCAAGCTGGAGCCGGTGTACCCCTACCGCAAGGCAGGCCCCACCGTGGAGCCCATCACCGGCAGCCTGACCGCCCCCGCCGCACCCAAGATCGGTGTGGCAAAGCCCAAGGTCATCATCCCGGTGTTCCCCGGCACCAACTGTGAGTATGACACCGCAAAGGCCTTTGCCCGTGCCGGTGCCGACCCGGAGATCCTGGTCATCCGCAACCTGACCCCCGCCGACGTCACGGCCAGCTGCGAAGCACTGGTCAAGGCCATCGACAACAGCCAGATCGTGATGCTACCCGGCGGCTTCTCCGGCGGCGACGAGCCGGACGGCAGCGCCAAGTTCATCGCCTCCTTCTTCCGCAGCCCGGCGGTCACCGAGGCAGTGCGCCGTCTGCTGCAGCAGCGCGACGGCCTGATGCTGGGCATCTGCAACGGCTTCCAGGCCCTGATCAAGCTGGGTCTGGTGCCTTACGGCGATATCCGCCCCATCACGGCTTATGACCCCACCCTGACCTTCAACACCATCGGCCGCCACCAGAGCATGCTGGTGCGCACCCGCATCGCCTCCACCGGCAGCCCCTGGCTGAGCAAGTGCGCCGTTGGCGACGAGCACACTGTGGCCATCAGCCACGGCGAAGGCCGTTTCGTGGCTCCGCAGGAGGTGCTGGACACCCTGATCAAGAACGGTCAGGTGGCCACTCAGTATGTGGACCTGACCGGCACGCCCACCATGGATCAGCGCTGCAACCCCAACGGTTCGGTGCTGGCCATCGAGGGCATCACCAGCCCGGACGGCCGTGTGTTCGGCAAGATGGGCCACTCGGAGCGCAGCGGCGAGTATCTGTACAAGAACGTCACCGGCGACAAGTACCAGCCGATCTTTGAGGGCGGCGTGGACTATTTCAAGGTTTGATGGTACAATCATAAAAAACCATCAGGAGGAAACAACCAATGTCTCAGCATGACCGTTATATCAGCCCGTTTTCCACCCGGTATGCCTCGGACGAGATGCAGTACATCTTCTCCGATGACAACAAGTTCCGCACCTGGCGCCGCCTGTGGGTGGCACTGGCACGGGCCGAGATGGACCAGGGCCTGACCAACATCACCCCCGACATGGTGGCCGAGCTGGAAGCCCATGTGGACGACATCAATTACGAAGTGGCCATTGAGCGCGAAAAGCTGGTGCGCCACGACGTGATGAGCCACGTTTATGCCTACGGCCAGCAGTGCCCCAAGGCAGCCGGCATCATCCATCTGGGTGCCACCAGCTGCTATGTGGGCGACAACACCGACATCATCGTCATGCGGCAGGGCCTGGAGCTGGTGCGCAAAAAGCTCATCGGCGTGCTGGCAAAGCTGGCCCGCTTTGCCCAGGAATACAAGGACATGCCCTGCATGGCCTACACCCACTGCCAGCCTGCCCAGCCCACCACCGTGGGCAAGCGTGCCACCCTGTGGGCCAACGAGCTGGTGATGGACCTGCAGGAGATCGACCACCGTCTGGCTACTCTGCAGCTGCGCGGCGTCAAGGGTACCACCGGCACCCAGGCATCCTTCATGGAGCTGTTCAAGGGCGATGCCGACAAGATCCGCGCGGTGGACGCTTCCATTGCTGAGGAGATGGGCTTTGACCCCAAGGCCGTCATCCCGGTGTCCGGCCAGACCTACAGCCGCAAGGTAGACGCCTTTGTGCTCAACGCACTGGCCGGCATCGGCCAGAGCTGCATGAAGTTTGCCACCGACCTGCGCCTGCTGGCCAACTTCAAGGAGATGGAGGAGCCCTTTGAGAAGAACCAGATCGGCTCTTCCGCCATGCCCTACAAGCGCAACCCCATGCGCTGTGAGCGTATCTGCGCCCTGAGCCGTTACCTGATGGTGGACGTGCTGAACCCCAGCTTCACCACCGGCACCCAGTGGTTCGAGCGCACCCTGGACGACAGCGCCAACAAGCGCGTGGCCATGGCCGAGGGCTTCCTGGCTACCGACGCCATCCTGAACATCATGCTCAACGTCACCGACGGCATCGTGGTGTACCCCAAGGTGGTGCGCAGCCGCCTGATGGCTGAGCTGCCCTTCATGGCCAGCGAGAACATCATGATGCAGGCCGTGGAAAAGGGCGGCAACCGTCAGGAGCTGCACGAGCGCCTGCGCCAGCACGCCATTGCCGCCGGCAAGCAGGTCAAGGAAGAAGGCCTGCCCAACGACATGGTGGACCGCATTGCTGCCGACCCCGCTTTTGGCCTGACCAAGGAGGAGATCGTGGCAGGTCTGGTGCCGGAGAACTTTGTGGGCCGTGCACCCCAGCAGGTGGAGGAGTTCATCGCCAACGTGCTGCAGCCCATCTTTGACGCCAACCCCGATGCCGTGGAGCAGCACGCTGCCCTGAGCGTGTAAGGGTGCTTAGCCTGCCAGATGAAAAAGCGGTTTGTCATACTAAGAAGTTATTATAACTTGATTTATATGGCAGACTAAAACTTCTTGACGAAGATACGCTGTAAAACTTAGCCCGCCAATTTGGCGTGCCCCAGGCAACAGCGGATTTTTCAAGCAAAATCAGCAGCTTTCGGGCTGCACGGCTCTTAGCCCGCCAGATGTCCGGTGTATCATAGGGACTGGTCTGGCAGGCTCTGATCGGACGCAAGAGACCGCCGCATGCAAATGCGGCGGCCTTTTTTGCGCCCTTGTGCAAATCACAGCTTCATGCTACACTGGTAGCAGAACATAAAAAGGAGTACCGCAGATGCGATTGGATAAATATCTGGCCGAGACGGCCCAGTGCACCCGCAGCGAGGCAAAGGCTCTGCTGGCCAAGGGCCGGGTGCAGGTGAACGGTGCCGTCTGCAAAAAAGGGGACACCCAGCTCAAAGAAACCGACACCGTGGCCGTGGACGGCAAGGCCCTGAACTACCGGCAGTTCGTCTATCTCATGCTCAATAAGCCGGAAGGTGTGGTGAGCGCATCCACCGATAAGCGGGACACCACGGTGGTGGACCTGGTGGGGGATGCCTACCCCCGGCGGGAGCTGTTCCCGGCGGGCCGTCTGGACAAGACCAGCACCGGCTTTGTGCTGCTGACCGATGACGGTGGATTTGCCCATGATATCCTTGCCCCGAAGCGCCATGTCTCCAAGACCTATACCGTCACGCTGGACACCCCCATCACCGAGGAGATGCGCACCGGCTTTGCCGCGGGGGTCACGCTGGCCGACGGCACGGCCCTGTCCCCGGCCGAGGTGACCGCCCTTTCTCCGGACGGCCTGACCGTGCGGGTGGTGCTGAAGCAGGGGGTGTACCACCAGATCAAACGGATGTTCGGCGTGTACGGGGCCGGGGTGAACGGCCTGCACCGGGACGCCATCGGCGGGCTTGCACTGGACGAGAACCTTGCGCCGGGCCAGTGGCGGGAACTTTCGGACGATGAGGTGGCAGAAATTACCAGAGGATGAGGGCCGCTTTTCACCCGGATTTCAAAAAAACATCACATTTTAAAGCTAAAATAGTGCCAAGAACCACGCAAAAAAGCACTTTTTTGGCCTGCAAACGCCCCGAAAGATAATTTCAACAAGAAAGAATTATCTTTTTTGTTGAAATATGTTGCAAAAGTAAATTCTTTTGTGTAAAATATAGATTGTAATGCAGCGAAATTGGTAAAAATCACAGTCGCTGCCGCTGCGGTTTGCACAAACGAGGAAAAGGGGTAACCATTATGGCCAATAGAGTATTTCAAAGCGTGATCTACCAGATGAAAGATGCGATCAACCGGGTGGTCGGCGTGGTGGATGAGACCGGCGCTGTCATTTCCTGCTCGGAACTGAACCTGATCGGGGAAGTGCGCGACGGCTTTGTGGCGGAGCGCCTGACCGCAGGGGACCGCTTTGTGCGCGATGGTTACACCTACCAGCAGTTCTCCAGCGCAAAGCACAACGATTACGCGGTGTTCGTGGAAGGTGCCGACGAGACGGCCGGCCAGTTTGCTGCCGTGCTGTCCATCAGCCTGCAGAGCATCAAGCAGTATCATGACGAAAAGTTCGACAAGTCCAACTTCATCAAGAACGTGGTGCTGGACAACATCCTGCCCGGCGATATCTACGCCAAGGCCCGCGAGCTGCACTTTGCCACCGACGTTTCCCGCGTGGTGTTCATCGTGCGCGTGACTTCCGGCGGCGACATCTCGGCTTATGATGTGGTCAGCAGCCTGTTCCCGGATAAGCAGAAGGACTTTGTGTTCAACATCAGCGAGACGGATACCGTGCTGGTCAAGGAGATCCGCAAGGGCATCGACCGCACCGACATGGAAAAGCTGGCCGCCAGCATCGTGGATACCCTGTCCGGCGAGCATTACATCAAGGCCGTGGTCGGCATCGGCACCCCCATCTCCAACGTGAAGGATCTGGCTACCTCCTTCAAGGAGGCCCAGATCGCCATGGAAGTGAGCAAGGTGTTCGACACCGAGAAGCAGATCATCCGCTACGACAACCTCGGCATCGCCCGCCTGATCTACCAGCTGCCCACCACCGTGTGCGAGATGTTCCTGCGCGAGGTGTTCAAGCAGGGCAGCATCGAGAGCCTGGATCAGGAGACCCTGTTCACCATCCAGCGCTTCTTTGAGAACAACCTGAACGTTTCGGAAACCAGCCGCGGTCTGTTCGTGCACCGCAACACGCTGGTGTATCGTCTGGAAAAGATCAAAAAGCTGACCGGCCTGGACCTGCGTGAGTTCGACGACGCTATCGTCTTTAAGGTAGCGCTGATGGTCAAGAAGTACCTGTCCAACAACCCGGCCAAATATTGATGCAACCGCCGCACAGGGTCCCCTGTCCGGCACCGGAACCGGCCGCTCGACCCCGATGCTGGCCGGTTCTTTTTGCCTGTGGAAATGACCCCTTGCAGGCAGAACAGGCTGCAGGGGTCTTGACCATCAAAAAATTTTGATGTCAGGAGTAAAAGCGTTCCATGATCGATTTTGAACACGTCTCCAAAGAGTACAAAAAGGGCGGACGCCTGGCCCTGGAGGACATCAACCTCCATGTGGACGACGGCGAATTCGTCTTTCTGCTGGGCCATTCCGGTGCCGGCAAATCCACGCTGCTCAAGCTCATCCTGCGCGAGGAGCTGCCCACCTCCGGCAAGGTGACGGTGCTGGGCAAGGACGTTGCCCACCTGCGCCGCCGCAAGGTGCCCTACCTGCGCCGTCAGATGGGCATCATCTTCCAGGACTTCCGCCTCATCCCTTCCATGACAGTGTACGAGAACATCGCCTTTGCCATGCATGTGACCAACGTCAAGCGCAGCGTCATCCGGGAGCGGGTGGAATACATGCTGGAGCTGGTGCATCTGGAGGATAAGGCCAAGGTCTACCCGGACACCCTGTCCGGCGGTGAGCAGCAGCGCGTGGCCGTGGCCCGTGCGCTGGCCCACAGCCCCAAACTGGTGATCGCCGACGAGCCCACCGGCAACATCGACCCGGAGCTGAGCCTGGAAATGATGGAGCTGCTGGAGCGGGTGAGCCAGACGGGCATCACCGTGCTGGTGGTCACCCATGAGCACGAGCTGGTGCACCGCTTCCATCAGCGGGTGGTCACCCTGAAAAATGGCCGCATCATCTCGGATATCCCGGCAGACCCGGAGGCCATTGCGGCCCGCTCTGCCGAGCTGAACGCCTGGAAGGAGCTCACCGAACCGGTGGACGACGAACCGGACGGGCAAAACGATGAAACGAAGGAAAAGGAGGCGGCGACGGTATGAGGATCTCGACCTTTTTCTTTCTGACCCGGCGCGGCCTGCGCAATCTGGGCAAGCACTGGGCCATGACCATTGCCTGCATCGCGTCCCTGAGTGTCTGCATGACCCTGAACAGCTTTGCCAGTCTGGCAGAGGTGAACGTGGACAGCATGGTCAGCTATCTGGGCAGCCAGAACGAGACCGTGGTGTACCTGGACCCTGACTGCGACGACGCCACCGCCACCCAGGTGGGAGAAAAGCTCTCTACCATGCCGGGGGTCAGTGGGGTGCAGTATGTGTCCAAACAGGACGTGCTGAACATCTACCGGGGCTATATGGAGGACTATTCCTCCCTGTGGGACGAGTTCGAGAGCGACAACCCCTTTAAGGCAAACTACCGGGTCACCATTTCGGACCTGAGCCAGATGGCTGCCATGAGCAAAAAGATGCAGGCCATCCCGGGCGTGTACAGCGTGGCTGCTCCGGTGGAGATGACCAACGTGTTCGTGGAAGTGCAGCGGGCGGTCACCAAGGGCGGGCGGCTCATCGTGCTGGTGCTGATGATCGTCAGCATCATCACCGTAGGCAGCACCATCCGCCTGAGCGTGTTTGCCCGTCGGCGTGAGATCGAGATCATGAAGTATGTGGGTGCCACCAATGCGCTGGTCACCCTGCCCTTTGTGGTCGAGGGCCTGGCCATGGGCCTGATCTCCGGCGCCCTGACGGCGGGCGTGAGCCTTGCCGCCTACTCCTATACCGTCAGTGCTGCCAGCACCCTGGGCGGCCTGTGGCAGCTGATCATGGGCCGCGCCCTGGTGCCGGTGGCCAACGTCTGGCCCACCGTCGTGATCTACAGCCTGGCGGGCGGCGCTCTGGTGGGCGGCCTGGGCAGCATGTTCTCCATCCGCAAGCATCTGAATGTCTGACCGAAAGGAGACGTCCATGAAAAAAGCAATGCACGCAAAACCTTTCCGGCTCCGCGCACCGGGCCACAAAGCCCGTCATGCCCGGCCGGAAAGCCCCCGCACCCGCGTGGTGCGTGCGGTGAGCCTGTGCCTGGCCTGCATCTGCCTGCTGGTCACGGCCACGGTATACCCGGCTTCGGCGGCCACGGGCAGCAGCAGTATGTCCAGCCTGCAGAACAAGCTGAACAAGCTGTCGCAGTCCATCAAGCTGCATGAGCAGGAACTGAACAATGCCAAAAAGAAAGAAGCTGCCGCCAAGGCGCTGGAAAGCGAACTGAAGGAGCGCGTCAGCGTCATTCAGGACCAGATCAGTGTGCTCAGCGGGCAGATCGCCTCGGTGCAGAACAGCATCGGCCAGAAGGAACAGGAGATCAGCGCCAAGGAGACCGAGATCGCCGAAAAGGAAACGGAGATCGAGGAAAAGGAGCTGGAGATCCAGGACCAGTGGAGCGACTTCAAGAAGCACATGGCCGCCATGCAGGAGCTGCGGGACGGCGGCAGCGTGGCCATGCTCAGCGCGGTGAACGACCTGTATGAACTGCTGACCTTCAACGAGGTCATGCAGGACATCTCGGTGAAGGACACCGAGATCATGGACAACATGAAAACCGCCAAGGCCGGGCTGGAAGCCGACAAGACCGCGCTGGAAAGCGACCGTGCCGAGCTGGTGAGCCAGAAGGCTGACCTGCAGAGCCAGAAGAAAGAGCTGGACAGCCAGAACAGCCAGATGCAGTCCAAGCAGAGCGAGCTGAACAGCAGCATCTCGGCGGCCCAGATGTCGGCGGCTGATGCCAAGAAGGCCCAGGCTGCCGCACAGGCCGCCATCGAGTCGGACGAGCTGAACTACGAGGCCGTGAAGAGCCAGATCCAGAAACTCATTGCGCAGGCGGCTTCCAGCCAGCCGCAGCTGAGTTTTACCGGCTTTGCCTGCCCGCTGAAAAGCTACAGCCGCATCTCCAGTGAGTACGGCTGGCGCAAGAACCCGGTGTCCGGCGTGAACAAGCTGCATGCCGGCATCGACCTGGCTGCCGGCGGCGGTACCCCCATCTACGCAGCCGCCAGCGGCTATGTGCAGGTGGCAGGCTGGTCCAGCGGCGGCTACGGCAACTATGTCATCATCTACCACGGCAAAATGTCCGACGGCAACACCTACAGCACCCTGTACGGCCACATGCGGTCGGTGGCCACCAGTGCCGGCAAGTACGTCAAGCAGGGCGAGCTCATCGGCTATGTGGGCAGCACCGGCAATTCCACCGGCAACCACCTGCATCTGGAGGTGTGGAAGGGCGGCAGCAAGGCCAACGCCGTCAACCCCCGCGGCTACATCCCGTTCCCGCACAATTGATCCATCGTGAAGGAGTCTGGTTTTTATGAACGAACAAAAACGTAAGCGGATGCTGCGCATCGCCTGCCTGCTGCTGGCAGGGGTGTTTGTGCTCTCGCTGCTGGGCAGTATTTTCATGATGCTGCTGTTCTGACAGGGAGGAAGCTGACATGAACCGTAAAATCTCCATCGGCATGGCGGTCACCATCGTGATCCTTGCCATGACGGTCACTTTTTCCATCACCATGCTGGTGGCCATGCGTCTGTTTGACAGCACGGTGAGCAGCGTCAAGGAAAAAGAGAGCATGTACAACAAGATCGCAGAGGTGGACCGCTACGTCCGCAGCAACGATTATTACACCATCGACGAAAACACGCTGTACGACCGCCTGACCGCAGGCTACCTGCTGGGCACCGGCGACAAGTACGCCCGCTACTACAACGCTACCGCCTACACCGAGCTGGTCAATGTGCAGAACGGCACCATCATGGGCATCGGCGTGGAGCTGGGTCTGGACCAGACCGGCTACGCCAAGGTGACCAAGGTATACGACGGCTCGCCTGCCCAGGAAGCCGGCATCGTGGTGGGCGACTACATCACCGCCGTGGGCGACACCGACGTCAAGAGCCTGACCACCGTGGATGCGGTGCAGTCCCGCCTGCAGGGCGAGGCCGGCACCACCGTCACCGTGACCTGGCTGGACAGCGCGGCATCCTCCCATACGGCCGACCTGACCCACTCCGGCTACACCAGCACCACGGTGGACTATCAGATGCTGGGCGATGTGGGTTATATCAAGATCCGTCAGTTCGACGGCAGCACCCCCAGTGAGCTGGACTACGCCATCCGCGCCCTGAGCGCCAATGGTGCCGCCAGCCTGGTGTTTGACCTGCGTGACAACGGCGGCGGCATTCTGGATGACGCCATCAGCTGCATCAATCTGATCGCGCCGGAGGGCACGGTGGCCTACGCCGAGGATAAAAACGGCAACCGCACCGTGGTGGGCAGCAGCGACAGCGAGACCGAGACGGCCCTGCCTCTGGTGTGTCTGGTAAATGGCAGCACCGCCAGCGCAGCGGAGCTGTTCGCCGCCAGCCTGCGCACCATGAGCGGTGCCCGTCTGGTGGGCACCACCACCATGGGCAAGGGCACCATCCAGAGCAGCCCGCAGCGCCTGTCGGACGGCAGCGCCGTGAGCATCACGGTGGCAAAGCTGCTCTGCGGCGACGGCACCAGCTTTGACGGCACGGGCCTGAGCGTGGATGTGGAGCGCGCCCTGAGCGCCGATGAAGCCAACTCCTATCTGGACTACACCCCGGAGACGGACCCGCAGGTCCAGCGCGCCGTGAGCGCAGCCCAGCAGCTCAGCGGCACCACCACCGTGGCCGGTGCCAACGACAGTGCTTCTTCTGCCGCTGCTTCGGAGGCTGCCGACAGCACCGCCGCTGACGCCGAGACTGCACCGGAGACGGATGCACCGGAAGGATCGGCAGACACTGCACAGAGCGAAGCGGCGGCCGATTCTGCGGCACAGTAAACTCCCTCCGCCGTCACGGCTTGCGCCGCGCCACCTCCCTCTGGGAGGGAGGCTTTTCCATGCGGCAAAGCAGATCGTTTGCCGGAGCTTGTCCGGTCACGCCAAAAGGCCCCATCTCCGAGGGGGCTGGCAATGCCGTCAGGCATTGACTGGGAGAGTGATCTGCCGCCAATCGTACCAATGACCCCAAAGGCTGCTGCATACCCTGCAACAGCCTTTTTCTGAGAAAGGATGGCCTCCATGCCCGAACTGACCGACATTTCCGTGATCCGTGCCCTGTGCGAAAAATACGATTTCGCGCTCTCCAAGGGCTTTGGACAGAACTTCATCATCAATCCGGGCATCCCCACCAAGATCGTGGATGCCAGTGGGGTGGACAAGCGCTACGGCGTCATCGAGATCGGCCCCGGCATCGGTGTGCTGACCAAAGAGCTGGCCAAGCGTGCCGCCAAGGTGGTGTCCATTGAGGTGGACGAGCGCCTGCCGCCGCTGCTGGCCGAGACCATGGCCGGGGTGGACAACTTCAAGCTGGTGTTGCAGGACGTGCTGAAGGTGGACCTGAAAGCCCTCATTGCGGCAGAGTTCCCGGGCATGCCGGTGGCCGTGTGCGCCAACCTGCCCTATTACATCACCAGCCCCATCGTCATGAAGCTGCTGGGCGACCGCCTGCCCATCGAGAGCCTGACCGTGATGGTGCAGAAGGAAGCCGCCGACCGCTTGGCCGCCGTGCCCGGCACCCGGGCTTCCAGTGCCATCAGCTGTGCAGTGAACTACTACGCCACCTCCAGGCTGATGTTCACCGCTGCGCCGGGCAGCTTTTACCCGGCCCCCAAGGTCACCAGCGCCGTGGTGCGCATGGACATCCGCCCCACCCCCGCCGTGCAGGTGGAGGACGAGGAAGGCTACTTTGCACTGATCCGTGCGGCCTTTGGCCAGCGCCGCAAGACTGCGGCCAACGCCATTGCAGGAGGCCTGAACCTGCCCAAGGAAAAGGTCATTGCCGCCATCGAGGCGTCCGGGTTCGACGCCCGCATCCGCCCCGAGGCCCTTACCCTGGCCGATTTTGCAAAGATCCAGCAGGCCCTTGCCTGACCGGACTGCAAACAGAAAGCCCTGCCGCTTGATTTTCAGCGGCAGGGCTTTTTATGCTGTCGGTTATTGCGGCTGCTCCGCAGACGGTTCGTAGCGGAAGCGCTGCAGGGTCTGCTCCAGTGCGTTCAGGTCCACCGGCTTGGACAGGTGGGCGTTCATGCCGGCATCCAGGCTCTTCTTGACGTCCTCGGCAAAAGCGTTGGCTGTCATGGCGATGATGGGAATGGTCCGGCCCAGCGGGTTTGCACCGCTGCGGATCGTCCGGGTGGCTTCGTAGCCGTCCATGCCGGGCATCTGCACGTCCATCAGGATGGCGTCGTACTCGCCGGGGGCCACGGTCCGGAATTTCTCCACGACCTCAGCACCGTCGCGGCAGATGGTGCAGGAAGCGCCCCGCATCTCCAGCAGGGACTGCAGGATCTCGGCGTTGATCTCGTTGTCCTCGGCGCAAAGGAAGCGCATCCCGTGCAGCGACGGGCTGTCCTGCGCCGGGGCAGGGCAGACGGCGGGTGCTGCCTGCACCGTTTCTTCGCAGATCTTGAAGTCCAGCACCACCTCGAAGCGGGTGCCCTTGCCCAGCTGGCTTTGCAGCGTGATGACACCGCCCATCATGTCCACGATGTTCTTGGTGATGGCCATGCCCAGACCGGTGCCCTGCACCTTGTTGGTCACCGAATTCTCGGCCCGGCTGAAGGACTCGTAAATGTGCTTCTGGAACGCTTCGCTCATGCCGATGCCGTTGTCGGTGACGGTGAACTTGTAGCGGGCATAGTGGCCGCTGCGGAGGATCTCCTCCACATTCAGCGAGATGCTGCCGCCATGGCCGGTGTACTTGACCGCATTGGACAGGATGTTGAGCAGTACCTGCCGCAGGCGGGTGGCGTCGCCTTCCACATTCTCGTGGAGCAGATCGTGGACCTGTACGGTGAACTGCTGGTCCCGCAGCACGGCCTGCTGGCGGATCACGCTGTCCACCTGCGCGATCTGCTCGGCCATGCGGAAGGGCTGGATGTTCAGGGTGGCCTTGCCGCTTTCGATCTTGCTCATGTCCAGGATCTCGTTGATGAGGTTCAGCAGATGCCAGCTGGCGGTCTTCAACTTGTCAATGTAGCCCTGCAGCTTGCCCGGGTTTTGCAGGTCGTTTTCCATCAGGCTGGCCAGGCCCACGATGGCGTTCATCGGGGTACGGATGTCGTGAGACACGTTGCTCAGGAAGGTGGTCTTGGCCGAGCTGGCGCTCTCCGCCTGCTGCAGGGCCGCCCGCAGCTCTCGCTGGCTTTCCTGCAATTTCTGGTTCAGCTTCCGGGCCTGCCGGGCGGCTTCCTTGGCGTTTGCCTCAGCGATGCGCGACCGGCGCAGCGAGACAAGGATGACCGCCAGGATCATCCCGAAGAAGGTGATCAGCATCACGGAGACGACAAGAAAATTATCCTTTACAAAGTCGGTCACGGTCACCTTTTCCAGCGAGGCCTCGTACATGGGCAGCGCACCCGTCAGCATGGAGGCCGGGATCGTGCGCAGGGTCTTGTTCAGGATCGACATCAGGGTGACATCTCCGCGTGCCACGGCAAAAGAGACATTGCCGTCCTGCGTGAGGAAAACGCTGTGGAGCCTTTTGTCCTCACGGTACTTCGCGACCTCGCCCGATTCGGCAAGCAGGCAGTCGTTTTCGCCGCTGCGCATGGCTGCCTCGGCATCCTTCAGGGAATCGTACTCGACGATGTTCCAGTCCGGATAGCAGTAAGAAATGTACCATTTCAGCAGTAGGTCATCCTTCAGCAGGGCAACGGTGTTCGCATGGTTCTCGTTGAAGGAATTCTGCGCTGTGACTGCCGCCATGTTCAGGGTCAGGACCGTGTTGGACAGAACGAAGTTGTTCTCTTCCGCTACATAGGGGTTCTGGGCAAAATGGAAAATGAGGTCGATCTGGCCGTCTTTCAAGGCCTGGACCTCCTCTTCCATGGAATCATACCCGACCAGTGAAAAATCCAGCTTCTGGTTGCTGATGCTGTCGGATGCAAAGGTGATGTAGTCGTTGATCACCCCCACCAGCTGCCCGCTCTCCGGCACATAGGTACTGATGCCGGCATCGCTGGTCAGAAAACCGATCCGGATGTCTCCATGCTGCGTGACCCAGTCCTGTTCCTCGCTGGACAGCACAGGCGTATAGGAGGCAGAAAGATACCGCTGGTACAGCTCGTCGGCGTAAAACGGCTTGTCGAATTCCATCTTGCGCATGGCGTGATCCAGCTCTTCCTTCAGGTCCTGCCGGGTCCTGCTGATGGCAAAGTAGATGTCGGAGCCGCCGGTCTGGGCAATGGCAGACATGCCGTATTCCACCCAGGCAGGCGTCTCGGTGGAAATGACGCAGTCGATCTCGCGGCCCTGCGCCTGCTGCTTGCCCTGCTCGAAGCTGTTGGACCACACATATTGCAGATGCAGGCCGTGATCCTCCTCCCACTGATAGAACTGGGCGGCCTGCACGCTGGTTTTCAGCAGGGCGATGCGTTTGCCGTTCAGAGTGCGCAGGTCCGAGGCCGAAATGTCCGTGTGGGCCAGGTCGGCATACAGATAATAGATTTCCCGGCCCATCGGCAGCTCACTGAACAGCATGTCCTGTGCACGGTCCTCGGTGTAGGAAACACCAGCCATCAGGTCGATCTCACCGCTTTTCATCATCTGGAGCAGGTCCGACCAGCCGGCCTTGACGTATTCGTAAGTCCAGCCGGTGTATGCCGCGACCGACTGCTCGTATTCGTAGGCATAGCCGCTGCGCTCGCCGTTCTTGCCCGTGATATTGTAGGCGTCCTCATACCAGCCCACACGCACCACTTTTGACGCGGCTCCCGCTGCGTGTGCAGGAAGCGGCAGCAGCGCAAGCAGGCACGCCAGCGCTGCCAGAAGGCAGGCCCATCGGCGCAGATTCACCCTGATCTGACACATAAACAACTCTCCTCACAGAAATCCTCTGGGTTTGTCCGCCGTCAAGGCTGCTGCCGCAGGCTCCGCACCGGGAAGCAGACGGCATTTCTGCATAACATCCCAATTTAATTATAGCGCTGCAAACCCCGCCTTGCAAGCGGTTTTATCGGTTTGATACGGCCAAAACGCTGCCGGCGGGGCGCTGTGCCTGCAGCCCGCGCCGGCGCGGCATGGCTCTGCCTGCCGGAACATGCCTGCTGCCGCTGCACAGCCCGGGAAACGAACCGTTGAACGAACAGGAAAAAAGTGCTCACGCTGCCCGACGCTTCCCATCCGAGAACACGAGTGGATATTGACAATTTGCGTGGTTTCTGCTATCCTATAAACCAGTGATTTGTCACAGGCGGAAGGCATTATCAATCGGCAGACCGCCCTTCGGAAAACAATAAAATAAGCTGGTGTGGCGCAATGGCAGCGCAACTGATTTGTAATCAGTGGGTTGCAGGTTCAACTCCTGTCACCAGCTCCATTAAAAATAGCCTAGATTCGTTGAAATCTAGGCTATTTTCTTTTGCTGTAACACACTATTTAACACACTTGAACCGTTCAAGAGCTTTTTCTAACAGTGCTTCATCCTCCCGGCGGCGCTGCTCTATGAACTCCCGCCGCTCGGCTTCCTTCTTTTCGATGTACTCGGTTACGCGCTCTTCCACGCTGCCGTAACGGTTCCATGCGTTCCAGCCGGTGCCCGTCCATGCCTTGGCGGACAAAATGTCGTCATGCCATCGGGCAAGGGCGGGATTTCTGCGCAGGGCAAGAAAAGCGGCTTGTTCATGGTTATACGGGGCATTTCTGGTGGTGTTGTCCTCCCGCGCGATCTCCGAAAGGCATTTCCCGCCGAAATAGTGCCGCCGGACAACATCGGCTTGCTTGGCGGTCAGCTTGTTCAAGGCTTCTTCCAAGGCTGCGTGCAGCTCTTCGGTGTAAAGCTCATCCTCGGCGGTCTGGAACGCCTGGGCGGCTGCCGGGTCTTCCTGCAGGTCGCCAAGGGTTGCGCTGCCGCCGTCGGTATCGTCCAGCGGGGTGTCAATGCTGGTGCTGCCGTTCAGCGGGTTGGCAGATATGCGGACTTCCCGCCCGTCCTCTGTGGTCATCAGGCGGCCATGCTCACCGCATACCACTTTGCTGATTCGGTTTTGCACATAGTAGCCAAGCAGCGTGGCAAAGGTGCCCTTTTCCGGGTCAAAGGCCTGGGCAGCAGCCTGGACCGCAAAAAACGCCTCCTGGTCAAAATCTTCTATAGTCAGGCCTGCGCTGTCCGCAACGGCCTTGTTCTTGCTGTACCATTGCCAGAACAGGCGGTGCAGCAACCCCTTGTTGATCTCCCACAGCTGGCCCAAAGCAAAGGTATTCCCGGCGGCTGCCAGAGCTGCAAGGGCTGCGTTTGTGTCCTGCTGACCTGTGGTTTTGGCTGGCTGCTTGTCCATAGAATTGCACTCCATTCAAAGAAAAAGGGGCACACAGGCCGGAACCCGTGCGCCCTTTTGCGAGAAAATATTCACAGTACGGTGTAGGAAGGTCAGAGGGCCCCCTGGGAGGGAGGTACTCCCCCACCTCAAAAGCATTGAACCCGGCTGCTTTGGGGCGGTGGCTCAGGCCTTTGCTGTGCTGCGTCAGGTGGTGGCCTGATAGTAGATGCCGGATTTCTTATTGTCCAGCACGAACGCGTCATAGCACACGCGGCCGGTCACGATGGTGCCGCTTGAAAGCGGGGTGTCGTCGTGAATGCCGAAATCTTCCAGCTTGACGGGGGCCACGGTAGCGGACGGATGACACAGCATAAAGCCGAACTTTTCCGGCAGGCGAATGGCCGGAACCTTCACCACAGCTGCGCCGTCGATCATGGCAACCACGCCGCGGGCACGCATCTCTGCGCCGATCTCGGTGTGGTCGAACTCCACAGCCTGTTTCAGAAGGGCGTAGGTTGCCGGAGTGACCACCAGCACGCGCTCGGTCTCGGGAACCTCGGCGTCGTCCAGCGCCTGGGAGGCGGCAAGGATGGAGGGGTAAATATTTTTGGTGGTGAGTGCTGCAGGGGAGGGGGCATTTCCAGCCCCGGTGGTCATGACGGTGTACACGTTGGCGTCCACCTCGGGAACGACAACCTCCCGAAGCTCGCGGGCCAGCGCGGTGCCGGCTTCCAGCTGCTGCTGCGTTTCGTCCTGATCCAGCTTGTCAACGTTGAAGATGAAAGAACGGTCATGCTTCAACAGCAGCTCCTCGGTGGTTGCGGACAGATCAAGCAGCTTGCCATAGCGGGAAAGCGTTTCGGCGCTGTCCGGGTAGGCTTCCAGCTCGCTGCCGTTTGCGCCGTAATAATGAATCTGCTGCCCGCTTGCAACGGCGTTGCGGGCGTAGTCGTTCAGGGGCGTGGTGCTGATTTTATACAGCTTGATGGAGTGGGCGCCCGTCCAATCAAAATCGGTGTTAGTCAGCAGACTGATTTTGCTTTCCGCTTTGAAAAGCTCGTCGGTCTGCGGGGAAAATTTGGTAGTAAGTTCAATAGACATGTATGAAAACCTCGTTAATCTTCATCATAAGCAGGGGGCCAGCTCTTCGGCTTGTGCTTGGAGCCGTTGGCAAAGGCCGACGCAAAGTCTGACCGGCGGCTGCCGCTGGGGTCAGGGTCGCCGCGCAGAGGGGGAACCGGGTATGCTTTGCGCTTTTCCGTGTCGATCAGCAGTTGCAGCTTGCTGGCGCAGCTCTTAAATTTTTCAGGGTCGGAAGTGTCGAGAATGTCCAACAGCCCGGGGTTATACCCACTGTTCAACAGGTACTCGCGGCATTCAAGGCGGTTCTGGCGCTGGGTCAGTTCCGCGCGCTGGGCGTTGAGCTCGTCAGCCTGGGCGCTGTCTGCGGTGCGCTCGGCACGCTTCAAGCGATCCTTTACAATGCGGTCAACGTCCGACTGGGTGAATCGTTTTTCCTGTTCCGGCTGGGTGCTGCCGTTTTCGGGTGCAGGCTGCTGCACGCCGGTCTGTTCCTCGGGGCTGGTGGTCTGGGTGTTCTGTTCCATAGTGGTTTCCTTTCTCCGGCTTTTCCCCGCCGTGGGTGTGTTTGTGCAATTTGCCAGTTTTGCGACGCGGGCCGGGTGCTGATCGATGCCAGTACCGGGGCAAATTGCATAAAAAATAGGCACAGAGAACCGCCGAAGCGTTTTCCCTGTGCCTTATGGCTACCGGTCTCCCGGCGGTACTCTATGCCTTACGGCTCTATTATACCACCTTTTCCGGGGCTGTTCAACTGCCTGTCTGTGACCGTCAAGGACACGGCGCAAACACCGGCCTTGTTGGTGCTCTCATGGACGCGGGCCGCCGGGAACATCCCGCGCAGGGCGGCCAGCGTGGCTGCTGCTGCGCTTTTGTGTTCCGGGGCGTAAGTTATCTTTACCTTCACTGCTGGCCCTCCTGCGACTTTCTGCGCTCCTGCTCCGTATACAGGCGGGACACATGCAGCAGCACAGCGCGGATAGCTTCCGGGCTGTCCAGCAGTTCCAGCAGCACCACACAGGATCCCCGCAGGCGCTGCGCTTCCTTGCTGCTCTTGGTCACGGTGTCGGCTTTCAGGCGGTTCACGTCATTGCCGTTCATCTGCATAACGGCGTCGATCTGCTCCGGGGTCATACCCAGGGCGCGAAGTTCATTTCTCTTCATGGTCTTGTCCTTTCTCTGTCTTGGTGTTCAGCATGTGCAGCACGGCAACGGCCCGCCCGATGATCTTCACGCGGTCCCGGTCGGCGTCCTGGAGAACAGTGCTGTTGAGCTTCAGGTCTGCGGGCACAAGGGCAATGTACCGGCGATGCTGCCAGACGTGGCAAATCTCCACGCTGTCAGGTGTCTGCACGGCGGCGATCTGGCCGTTGTCCACATGGTCGCAGGCGGCAAAGTAAACAATGTCACCCGCGCGGATGCCGTCGCCGCTCATGCTGTCATCGTCCATGATGAACGAATAATCCGCCGAAATATCAGCTGGGGCGTTCACAGTCTGTTCCATCTTGCCCACCTCCTTAGCGGTTCCCGCTGAACCAGCAGGCCACAGCGCCGATCAGGCACCACGCAAGGAAGGGTGCCACACAGGTAAAGTGATACATAGTCATTGCAAAAATCCTCCTGTTTTGTTAAACTGGGGGCGGTATTGGTCATTGCAAACTATACCGCCCGTTGTGCCGCCCTCCCTGTTGCCGCAGGGAAGGCGGCTTTCTTGTTGCTTGGGCTGGTTTCTCTCGGTTCACTCGTTGTTCGGTCGGGGTTCAGCCGATCAGGTGGCTTACATACACCCACACAAGGCGTAACTGCCGGAAGTCGGCCTTATCCAGTAGAGCAGCAATCGCGGTGATGTAATCTTGCCTTGTCATGCCTTTGCGCTCCTTTCCAGCTGTGCACTCTTTGCGGCCAGCTCTGCCGCGATCTCATGCAGGCGGGCCGCGTCGGCTTTCGACTTGGCAACGGTTTCTGCAAAATCAGGCACCGGCGGCAGATTGGGCAGCGGGTTCACAAACTTGCCAGCCGGGGCGCAGTTACGGTCTACAGGGTCAGGGGCGGCGCTCTTGTGCTGGACACCAGCCTGCTGCACTGCCATGCCCCAAAGGGTGGCCGTGTCAACGTTGGCAGTCAGGCGCTCGCCCTTGTGGACAGCGCCCACGGTAAAGCCCAGCCGGGCGTACTGCTGGCAAATCCAACTTGCAGGAGACTGGCCCAGACGTTCCAGCGCGGACACGCGCCCGCCATCCAGCACGCAAAGCTCGTGGTGTACGGCGCGTGGCTTCGGCTCCCGCTGGTCGATGTACTCCACATCGAAGGTGTGCAAGGTGATACGCTTTTCAAGTTTCAGCATTGAAATATCCTCCATTTTTGATATAATGGGGGCGTGAATGGTTGGAACCGTATTCACACCCTTTTGCCGCTCCCCGGTCGCTACACTGGGAAGCGGCTTTCTTTTTTTGTTACTGCGGAAAGATACGTGCGGCCTTTCTTCCTGAGAAAATAACAGGCGGCAAGGTAGTGTAGTAATCGGGAGTGGGGGGCTTTCTTACCCCCACTCCTGATTACACTACCTATCACTATCTTTTTTGCTATATATAATACTGTTTTTTTCCCCCCTAAATGCAGATTTTGCAGTTATAGCGGAAATCCTGTTTTTTTCCGCCCTTTCTTCCGGCCTGCTTTACTCCTGCGGGGCCACAGTATGGGCGCGCCTGATCTGGCCGGTTTTGGTGTCACGTTCAAAGTTTGGGTGTTCGTCAACCATGTATCGGATGGTTTTATTCGTCACATCCAGATATTCGGCAACGTTGCTTGTGGTGACTTCCACGCCCTGTGCGGCCAGCACGTCTATTGCGGCTTCCAGACGGTGGCGGCGCTCCTTCAACTTCTGCTCCTTGGGCTTGCGGGCATTCATTGCGCGCTGGTAGGAAGGGAGCTGGGAGTGCGGCGCAATATTGTCCGCCGGGTCGAATCGTTCCATAACGTGGATGGGGTAGTTAAACCACACGTCCACCGGTTCAAAGCTGGGAAACTCCCGCAATGTGCCCTCGATGCGCCACGCCGTCACGCCTGCCCGCTGCCGGTCTGGCGGTAATTCCAGCTCGATCACATCCAGAAGTGCGTCAACGTCGCGGGCGAACACTCCGGAACCGGACGCGCGGTCCATGCTGTTCTTCCACCCTTGGTCGCCTTTGCTGTGGTGGTGTGCGTAAATGACGGCCGCACCGTTTACTGCTGAAATCCGGTCAAGACCGTTGCAGAACTGCACCATGTCAAAAACATTGTTTTCCCTTCCAGCATTGAGTTTATAGAACGGGTCAATGATGATCACATCATACTGTTCCTGGCGGGCGCGGCTGCAGCAGATGTCAACGAAGTGCGGCCAGTTGATGCAGTATCCGCGCAGGTTCCAAAGGTCGATGTTTGGCAGCATAGCCTGTACGGCTTCCTCTGGCAGTTCCAGCGCCTTGCTGACGTCATGGAACCGGTGTTTTGCTGATGCAGGGTCAACTTCCAGATTGACGTACAGGACTTTTCCACGTCTGCATTCAAAACGGTTCATCCATGGTGTACCGCTTGCAATGCACACGGCCAGCTCGATGAGGGCGAAGCTCTTGCCGGCCTTGCTGGGGCCTGCCAGCAGCATCTTGTGGCCCTTGCGCAGTACGCCCTCGATCATGGCCGGGCTTTGCTCCGGCACGCCATGACCACACGCCGTCTGCAGGTTCTCCACGGGCGGCAAGCCGTCATCTTCAATTTCGCAGTCTTCCATGAAGTCGAAGTGTTCCGGCGGCTCTGGTGGTTCCCCGTAGGGATCCCAGAAATCTTCCATCATGCAGCCCCCTTTCCACCTTTGGGCGCGTCCTCAAAGAAGAACGTGCCGATCTGGTCGGTGGGGATGCCCAGCACCTTGGCAACGGCGGCGATCTCGTCGCCCTTCCACGGCAAACGGCCGGTCATGCGGGCGGTCAGGGTGCTTTCGGCCATGTTGGCACGCTTGGCTACTTCGCCCTGCTTCATTTCCAGTTCTGCGAACCGGACGCGGAGTTTGTGAAATGGTTGATACATGGTTTAGTCCTCCTCTTCGATGATCTCGGTCACGTCCATACCCAGCGCGGCGGCGATCTTGCACGCAGTCAAAGCGGTACAAGTGCCGCGGCCCTTGATCGTCGAAAGATTCTGGCGGCTCACACCGGCCTTGTCTGCCAGCTGGCCCAGACGCAGGCCTTTGCGTGCGGCCATGATTTCAATGTTTTCTTTGAGCTTCATTCTGTTCACTTCCTCATGTCGACAAAATATCGTTTTTTGTAAACGTATTTTCGTTTACAGCAGGATTATAGCTCGATTTTCGTTTAATGTCAATAGTTTGGTTGAAATTTCGTTCACGATGTGTTATCTTGTTGTTAAGGTGGTGACCAAAAATGGAAATTTACGATAATATTGACCGTGAACTTGAAAAACGAAGAATGAGCAGGCGTAAACTTGCACTTTCAATTGGTGTTCCTCCGTCAACCTTTCAATCAATGATGGAAAGAAAACGCGGAATGACGATAGAGCTTTTAAAGAAAATATCTGCGGCATTGAACGTCGATTTTTATTCACTGGCTGACTTTGACATGGCTTCTGATGCTTTATTTGAAGAAATCAATGCGAACCGCAAAGCCACAAAGGAAGAGCAGCTTTTGCAGCACTTCCGCACGCTGAACGACAACGGCCAGACCGTGGCTGTGGAGCGTGTGCAGGAGCTGACCCAGATACCCGCCTACCAGCGCGCCCAGAGCGCCCCACAGGACGCGCCCGCCGGGCTGGACGATAAAGAACCCGCCGAAAAATAAAACGCCCACAGCGGGCAGCTGTGAGCGTGTGACGGCTGAAAATTCAGCTGTGAGTTTTAATCCCGCAACAGTTGCGGATTTAAATGGTCAACTGTTGACCATTTAAGTTGCCGCACAGTGCGGCAACGGGGGCACATTCCCATTTTGGGATTCTGCCCTAAATCGGGGCAGTGTGTCGTGAAACACGACGGTAAAGGGGGAGTTGTCGCATTATGCGACAACTCCGATAGTGGCAGCTCGTCGCACAATGCGACAAGCTCTGGCCGTTGTCCAATTGTTGGACAACGGTAAACGCTGGATGTTGCTGAACAGTTCGGCAATATAAAACCGCTGTCGCACAATGCAACAACGGGAGATTCGTCATTTTGACGGCTGATAGTCTCCGATCGGGCCGTGATCAGAGCGCCGCCGGGGGCAAAATGCACAAAGAAAGAGTGATGCAGCCAGATGAGCAAGAGAACCAACACGGCCCAGTGGGAAGAAAAATACCAGCGCTGGCGCATTGCCGTGCAGAAAGACGGCGTGCGGAAACAGTTCTACAGCAGCACCCCGGGCCGCACTGGGCAGCGGGAAGCCAATGCAAAGGCTGACCGCTGGTTAGATGATGGCATTGGGGTCAAGGCCCGCCGGGTGGAGGATCTGTATCAAGAGTGGTATGCTACGGTGGTAAAGACCACGGGCACCGGCAACCAGCGGAACGTTGAAAGCCGCTGGCGTACCCGGATACTGCCTGCGATCGGCAGGAAGCGCATTACCAGCCTGACCGAACAGGATCTGCAGGACGTGGTAAACGATGCCTACAGCGACGGCCTTGCAAAGAAGTCCCTGCAATCCCTCTGCGCGGATATGCGGGCATTCTGCAAATGGTGCCGTGCAAAGAAGCTGACCACCTTCCACCCCGAAGGGCTGCATGTGCCAGCTGGCGCACGTCCCAAAGGCAAGAAGGTGTTGCAGCCGGATGCCCTGATAACGCTGTTCCGCGTGGATACGACCCTGTACAGGGGCAAGCGGGTGCATGATGATTTTATCCATGCCTACCGCTTTCAGGTGCTCACGGGCCTGCGCCCGGGTGAACTGGTGGGCCTGCGCTGGGCCGATGTCAAGGGCGGCACAGTGTTCATCTCCCGCGCCGTGAACGTGCTGGGCGAACAGACCCGCGGCAAGAACGACAACGCCGTGCGGGCCTTTGTGCTGTCTGATCTGGCACGTGCCGTGCTGGAACAGCAGCGGGCCGTCACTGGGGCCGGTGAGAGCGTGTTTTGCCTGAAAAGCGAAGCCTATTACTATAAGCGCTGGCAGGTCTATTGCCGGGTGAATGAGATCCCGCCGGTGTCAGCCTACGAGATGCGGCACACCTTTGTCAGCGTGGCAAAGAAGCTGCCCGCCGGTGAGGTCAAAGACCTTGTAGGCCACAGCGAGGACATGGACACATTCGGCGTGTACGGCCACGCTCTGACCGGTGAGGACACAGAGACCGCGCAGGCCGTCAACGGCATGTTTTTGAAGCTGCTGCACGCCGGAAAATAACACACATTTTAACACACTTTTGATTTTGTGGGTGTGTGGGCTGTGCAGGATGGTACAAGAAAAAGACTGCTAAACGTGCAGATTTTAGTGTAAAAATCTCCATTTTTCAGTGATGCAATGCCGGTGGCTCGTTCAACTCCTGTCACCAGCTCCAAGAAAAACCGCTCGGGAACATTGATTTCCGGGCGGTTTTTCCATGGGGCGAGTTTGTTGGAGAGATTGGTGCAGAAATTGGTGCAGAAATTGCGATAAAATCTGTTGCAGATGGTTGACAAACTGCTTTGCGCGTGGTAATATATACAGGCAGTCCGCGCGGCGGACACAAAAGAATATGGGCGTGTTCCCGAGTGGCCAATGGGGACAGACTGTAAATCTGCTGCTTTCAGCTTCGGTGGTTCGAATCCACCCGCGCCCACCAAACAAGAAAAATCCGAACCTGTTTCCGATTGGAGAAGGGTTCGGATTTTTCGTTTTCTTCGGGTTTGAGAATGAAGGCTCCCGTGGACGGCGTAAAACTCCGATACCTTGTCATAGACCGTAAGCCAATAACAAGATTTGGAGGATGCGATTATGAAGTACGATGCAAGAGCCTGCCATTTCAACATGGACACTGGATGTGTGGAGCTGCGGCTCCGGGATGGGAGAAAAATCTCCATCGACTGTACCGGGGTCGAGGATGCGCTGGATGTGACCATGGCCCAGCAGACTGAACTGGACTACCTCATCTACAACGACCCACTGGGCTATGCGGACTTGATTCTGAACGGTGACCCGGAGGAGTATTTGAAAAACGTGGCTGGGAGCCATGGGCTAGAAGATTAAGGACAAAAAATAAGAGGTGTGCCCAACTGGACACACCTCGGTGAGACACATCTATATAAGGCAGGACGTTCCCTTTACTGGGAGCGTCCTGCTGTTTTTATGCTGCAACAGGCAAGGCTTGTAGAGCTTCCTGCTCTTTCAGCCATTCCTCATATTCACGCTGGCCTTCCTCGCTGTTGAAAAACTCAACCATGGAGGGATAAAAGCAACGCGCAAGGGTCTTGATTGCTTCATCCGGGTAGCCGGATTTGTTCGACTTCTTCTTTTTGTTCAAGTGGTATCCTCCGAAAATCAAAGTTCCATATCCTGCCCACGCTTGCGGTTTTTCTGCGGCACATTCATGGTGCGCTCCTGCTTGGGGGCAAGAATCTTTTCCAGAAAGCCGCGCACCAGTTCGGGCGCACGGTGGAGAGCATCCAGATAGGGTTTCACGTCGTACCACAGGTCGTGGTACTTGTTGCTCCAACGAACGGCCTCCTTCTTGGCGGTGGAAAGTTCTTCTTTCAAGCGGCGGTTCTCCACGTCCATCATATAGCCGTGGTCGGCTTGCTTTTTCAGCTTGGAAAATTCTTCTTCGGTCAGCGAGTAGTTACCGAGAAAGGTGCGCTTGCCGATATAATCCAGATCGCGCGCATGAATGAGGGCTTCTTTTGTGAGCGTGGCCTTTTTCTGCACAGCGGCAAGTTCCTTTTCGGTCTTGGAGAGGGTTTTGTTGGTTTGGGTGAGGTGCTGCTCTTTCTGGTCAATCTGGGCGGTCAGGCTGTCCAGCCGTTCCTGCTCCCGTTGAACTTTGAACTGGGTGACGGTCAGGTGTTCTTCAGTGCTGCCACGCTCACCGCGCTCTACATCCGTATACCCGGCGTTGCGCATATAGTGGAAGAAATCGTCTTGCAGGACACTGTACGACTTCTTCAGGACTGGCTTGCCGCTCTTTTGCAGGACAGGCTTTCCGGCATCGTCCAGCAGGGGCTTGGAAGCCCACTTCTTGCTTCGGCTGACCTGCATGACGGTCTCCTTGACGGTGCCGACCAGTGCCTTGTCCTTGCAGCGTTTCGACCAGAGGATCTGCTTTTCCACCACAGGCACATAGACCACATGGAGATGATAGTGGTAGACTTCACGGCCTAATGCTTCGGTCATGGCACGGTTGATCTCATCGGCGTGCATGACTGCCGAGAGGATATACTGCTTACCGCCCACGATTTGAACGGCAGCTTGGTAGGCATCCTCATAGAACTGCTTGGCGAACTCGTAGCCGCCGTGGTTGTCAAAGTAGGCCGAGTTGACATCAAAGACAAGTTCGCAGTAGTGGGTGGCATCCGGCTTCAAGCCGCGCGTGGAGATGGTTCCGGCGGCTTCCAGTTGGGCGAATAGGTCGGTGTAGCTGGCGGTTGGCTTTTTGAAGTGGACGTTCCATGAGGTGCGCTGGGGGATAATGTCGGGGTTCCGATAGCTGTCCTTTTCACGCTCATTGTGCTGCTGGGTGTTGCCAACGGCCTTGTCCGAAACGGCGAGGTTTCGGACACTTGTGCGGTCAATACCATCATTTCTTGCCAAAGGGCATCCCTCCTTTCAAGGTTCATCGAGAGGTGACGGGGAACGGAGATGCACTTCCGAGGAAGTGTAATAACCCACTATGACACTTTCATCCCTGCGGTCTGCAAAGTGTAGTGGGCTCTCCGAGGGGGAACGGCTGTATAGGGTGCGTTTCGAGCAAATCGCTGTGTACGTGCGTACGGGAGAAGTTGGTACGCACGTACGCAATAAAACGGCCAAGTTCTCCTATATAGGGGTGTTCTTTCATCGGAGAGTATGGTATACTCGGCTTAGCCCAGTAAATCGAAATTTTCGGAGGCAAAGATTATGAAGAAAAAAGCAACAATAGTGTCTGTTATCATTGGGATTCTTGCTGTAGCTGCAATTATTGTATTTTCTGCATACCGGTCTTCGGAATCCTATAGAAAGGCAAAGGCAGCAATACAGTGGGACTGCTCTGTGACCTGTACAGAAGAATCAACTTCTGCTAAGTATGTAATCACATACTCTGATGTAAAAGTTTTATCCAAAACAGGTACACTAACAATTCAAAATAAAAATGATTTTGACATTGTAGTTCATTTGCTTTGCGAAGGTGAACAGGAAGTCGTATCTGACAATATTCCGGCGAACAGTTTTTATTCTTTTACGAATGTTACGGATAAAGAATATACGGTGGGTATTCATGCGGATGTTGGTGTAGCTGCTGACATTAGGGTCGTTGTATATGATGGAAAAGACACAGAGCCATATACCAAATAGCGCGACTAGCTAAACTCGATAAAATAGTACTTGCAGAGGTGAGCATATTTGAAAAAACATCAATGTCCATGTTGTGGGCATTTTACCTATACTGTTCCACCGGAAGAAGACTGCGGGTATATTTGCCCCGTTTGCTTTTGGGAAAACGATCCATTTATTGCTTCTGATGATGACCCCAGCGACTCAAACCACGGAATAACTCTAAACGAAGCAAAAGCCAATTATTTGGAATTTGGCGCCTGTGAAGAAGAAATGTTGCGTTATGTTCGTCCGCCCGAAAGCGATGAGAATGGACACTCGTAACCCAAACTTCTAGTTTGCCGTACTCGCTCTAAGCAGGGTTTGGGGCAGGCACGCCCCAACAAGAAACAGTCCCAAAGGGGACAGGAAATTTTCGAGTATTGAAAATTTGTGGCCACGGGACGATTCTTGCTCTCACGAAAACCCATACTTTT
>OLOQ01001131.1_pt1 | contig 26973 bp, 19 predicted proteins | sample 1673101 | NCBI WGS metagenome assembly OLOQ01 (sample SAMEA3136754, study PRJEB25190) | human gut metagenome | biome: human gut; feature: human-associated habitat; material: faeces | place: Austria | collected 2013 | reverse complement strand
TTAATTCACCAGTTTGGTCATTAAACATATTGTCCGAATAATGAAATCCAAAGAAATAAGATAAGAATGCAATCAAAGAAAATCCAATTAACAATGCCCAAAATCCTATTTTTAATGCTTTTTTATAATTTGCTTTATAAATGACAAGTACAGCGGATGTTGCAAATGCAGGTAAAGCATCGTTTCCAAATAATGCCCAGAAGCAAGATACTATATAAAATAAAAGACCGTATTTAATTTCTTTGTTTGATGGATGGTTAAAGAAGAAAATAAAAAATGATGTTATTAAAGAGAACAACATGAATAATGTTGTTCGATGAGGAAGAGTATTTATGAATCTTTCTATGATAGGATAAAGAACATATATGCAAAAAAAGAAATAAGAAACAATCCTATTTGTTCTACTTAACTCGGGTTTCTTCTTTAAATAAATTACATTTTCCATAACCTAACCAATATTATATTTCAAAGAATGTAAAAATAATATGAGTTTTGTATATTGAAAACAGCTTTGAATTTGTATGAAAGGATAATCCCAGTTAAGTGTTGTTATCCGTATTCTTCAGATATTGACTGAAAACTAGCCCTTCGAATTCAGGCTTAATGAGGTTATTCCTACCCTTGCAGAGAGAGAATCCTTATTTATTCTCATAATCCATCGCCTCTAAAACCTGATACACCTTCTCTTCTATCTTCCGCATTCTTGCGTATTGAAAAAGAAAATCCAGGTCTTTGTCCTTTCCCTTTAAGAATGACTTCACTGCCTTCAAAAACAGCTCGGAATCATAATCATTCCTTTTCCTGATCATTTCAACGACCATCTTCTCTTTAGAGAAACATATTACGACATTCCCGAACATAGTCTCGACATCAGTGTTCCCCAGCTCAAAGAGCTTGATATTATTCTCAATGTGACAGATGGCGTTAAACCCGACGTTTTCTTTTCTCACCCGACTGCCCTTTGGAATCGAGAACTCAACCGACTCAGGAATCCTGTCGGTCAGTCCTAATAGATAAAGAGCCGTTATGCCAGAATACACTATCTTTGGATACCTTCTTTGAAGTTGGAAGAGGTCATCGATTGCTCCTATCTCCTTCGTGTACACGCCGCACCTTATTTTAATGAGTCCATGAGATCGGACGTACCTTGCAAATGATGCCGGAGCCACCCCATTTGCGATAGCGGCTTTTCTAGATATACATTCCTCGCCAGTCTCCAGCATTCTTTCAATCGTGCTACAATTTTGATTCATTCGTATCACCTTTTTCATTATTAGTGTAACCGATGTATCAAAAAAAGCAATGCATTGCACTGTTTTTCTATACAAACAGGAATGCTAGTAAGCGTCACGTATTCATCGAATGTCAATCGTTATTTCATAGTTATCGTGTCAGTTCTTTTCTTTAAATATTTGTAACGTTAACTAGCCAATAAGCAATCAAGGCTTGATATTTAAACTTCCGAGCTACAAAAAAATCATTCAGAATAAATATACTGGTTTGCACAAAATATAATCAAGCATTCTAATCAAATTGGCTTTCTGAGATATAGCCGAGAGCAACTTAAATTTTGTGCAAGCAGGAAAATGCACTGGATAGAATCAATTTGAAAGCTATCCTTCAACATTGTGCAACAAAAAAACAGGTTATTTGTTCCGTATCCTTGGGATTATCTAAGCTGTTTTTTTATCTTTCCCATACAATTCTCAAAAGCACAACGAACAATGTCGGCTTCTTTAACTACGATTGAGAACTTATTATCCTTATCAGCAATATACCCAAAAGGAATTGTACCAAGAATACGACCTTCAGTGGTAGTTCCGGATTTAGCTTCATCAACATAAAAAAGGAGAATCTCATAGCCCATCCTAGAAGCAAACTCATTGATGGCATTCTTCTGGGCTTCTATAGAAAATCCATCCGCTTGGTTCTCAGAAGAGAAACGGCAGTAACCAACAGCAGGAATCATTTGGAGACCTCCTTAAGCTCGTATGGAGTGGTATTAGCGTTAAAGGTTAAAGAGTAATCAGAATAGTCGAAAGATTCGGGAGAGTAGATAAACTCACCATCACTGTCATCCCGTTCAATTTTTGTTACAACCCCAATTCCTAAAATAAGGGATGAATCCGAAAGATTTTTGTCAGAATACAAAGTAGTTGACTGACCTACTGTAAAAAATGTTTTATTAACATTATATCTTTTCCCATCGTTGAAAAAATTGGAAATTTCGACAAGGTCATAATCTATTTCAACTTTAATAGTTGATTCATATATCAGCAAAGATATATTGGTATATTTTTGGGGAAACTGGAAAATTTTTCCTTCTTGCCAAGTCCAATTAATATACTGATTATCATTTTTGGGATCTATTGACATATAGTCGCCATAAAAACATGGTGAAGACATTGAGTAGTCAAAAACATACTTGTCTATTTTAAGAGTTTGGTTCTCTTTAAGTTGAATAGTTTTTAAAGGCTTTTCTTCATTAGAGCAAGAGCCTAAAGATAAACAACTAATCAAAGCAAGAGTGGATAAAATTATTTTTTTCATTATTTATTTTCTCCTTTATCCTTATTATTAAGCACCAATACATTCTTAAAATCAAACATAGCATGCTTACCCCTAATATTGAACCCGCTGTAACAATATGATATCAAAGAGTACCTGAATTGGAAATCGCCTTGTTAGGCCCTTTCCAATTCATCAACTCTTTGATGGGATCTAGATAAAGTTGGTCCAAAAAATTGGGTACATAGTGTATCCCCTTTATAAGGAAAATTTATAGTTAGAGTTTTTAGAAATTACTTCCGCCTAATCCCCAATGATCGACTTCTCTATAATTTATATAGATTCTATCTGGATCAATTTTAATTGTTCTAGATAATAAGTCAGTAGTTTTTCTTGTCATCGGGTCAAAATCATTTTTTGATATTGTTCCATAGACGCTGATTTCTACTATGGCACTATATTCATTTGAACCTTTGAAATACATTGAATCAGATTCGACATTGTCGAATGCAATCATCAACCAGTCTTCAGTTTTATGAAGAGTGGTTATTAATTGACCTAGACCAGTCTTTAAATCTGTCTTGTCCTTAAGGGACAAGGATTTGTTTGTTGTTATTCTAATAAAAGGCATTTATATCACCTCTTTACTTTGTGATTTCAGGCTCTTTATTAACTCTTTCAACAAATCTATTGAAGCCTTCTAATCCAGCTTCGTCTTGCTTATAAACACCGGCATCTTCGAGACATCTAGCGAATACTAATCCAGTTTCTCTTTCGACAACTTCCTTTACGTTTGAAGAGTTGATATCTGAATATTTTTCTTTGACCTGCTTAGCCCAGTCTGCATGTTTTTCTGTTAATAGATCAGATGCAGGGTCGATGTTATTCACTAATTCGTCTTCAAGTTTTGCTAATTCTTTATTCAATCTTGAAGGTAGAACAGCTAATCCCATAACCTCAATCAATCCGATGTTTTCCTTCTTGATATGCCATAATTCTTGATGAGGATGATAGAGACCTAAAGGATATTGATCAGTAGTGATGTTGTTTCTTAATACTAATTCTAATACGTATTGATCTTTGACTTTATGTGCTATAGGAGTGATAGTGTTATGAGGTTCACCATTAGTTTCTGCATATATGAATGATTGCTCGTCGGTGTATCCACGCCATACTCTTAAAATCTTATCTGCTAATGCAATCAATCTCTTAGGATCTCTTGATGACAACCTAATATCAGACAAAGGCCATCTTACATATCCAGCTTTTACATCGGTGTAATTGGTAAATACAATTTCTTCTTCTATCGGAGCTTTAAACATCGGGAAGATATAGTTTCCACCTTGGTAGTGATCATGAGTCAAGATAGAGCCGCCGACAATAGGAAGATCGGCATTTGATCCGAGGATATAATGAGGGAACTTTTCAACGAAGCCTAATAGGTGTTCGAAGCAATCGTGGTTGATTGCCATAGGGACATGCTCGCTGTTGAATACGATTGCGTGTTCGTTGAAATAAGAATATGGAGAATATTGGAAGAAATATTTCTTTCCTGATAATTCAAAAGGAATAATTCTAATAGTTTCTCTTGCAGGATGATTCAATCTTCCAGCATATCCTTCGTTTGAAGGACATAGCTGGCATTTAGGATAAGAAGATTGCTTCATCAATTTTGCAGCTGCTATAGCTTTAGGATCTTTTTCAGGCTTTGAAAGGTTGATTGTTATATCTAGATCACCATAAGGTGTGGCAGTTTTCCACTTTAAGTCCTTCTTGACTCTATAGGCACGGATATAGTCAGTGTCTTGAGAGAACTTGTAGAACCAATCGGTAGCTTTCTTTGGAGAAGTTCTATATTTAGTGTTGAATTCTTTAATTACATTTGAAGGTCTATCTACGAAGACGGACATGACTTTTGTATCGAATAAATCTCTATAAACGGTAGTATTTTCAGGGAATAAATTCTTTTCAAAAGCAAAGTCTAGAATCTCTTTTAATGTCGATTCTAAATTTACATTTTTGTATTCCTCTTCTGGTTCATTGTATTCATCTAGTCCAAGGATTGCTAGTAAAGAGTTTGTGCAATAAATCTTATCATCTTCTTTAATTAATTTTTTCTCTAATGCATAAGTGACGAGCTTTTTAATTGATTGATCTATCATTTTATTTTTTCTTTCCTTGATTTAAGTTTACTAAAGAACTTTTACTACACTAGGGCCATCACCGACAGAGACGACATAGAACGAAGGCTTATATTGTGTTCTTTCGCAGTAAATTTTAGCAACATTTTGCTTATATGAATCGATGAACTCGTCCTTGACCAAGGCGACGATACATCCGCCCCATCCACCGCCAGTCATACGAACACCTATGACTCCATTTTGAACTCTTGAAGCATCTACTAAGACATCTTGCTCATAACATGTTGCTTCATAGTCATAACGAATAGAAGCACCTGCTTCATTCATCAAATCGCCGAAGTTATCAATCTTGCCTTGCTTTAAGACTTCAACAGCTTTGAGTGTTCTCTCATTTTCGGATATAGCATGTTTTGCTCTTCTCCAACAAGTAGGATTTTTAATAGCAGTGCCTAATTGATAGAAATCTTCCAATTGTAAATCACAAAGATTTTCCAACTCAGGTTTGACTGTCTTTAAGTCTTTGAAAGCTTCTTCTGCTTGTGCACGACGTTCATTGTATTTAGAGTCAGCTAATGAGTGAGGTTTGTTTGTATTTGTGACTACTATTTTTGCACCGTTTAATTTGATAGGTGCATAGACAAATTCAAGTGAGCTAGTATCGAGGAAGATTGCACAATCTTTCTTTCCCATAGCTGATGCGAATTGATCCATTATTCCACAATTTACACCATTGAAATTGTTCTCGGAGTATTTGCCGATTTTAGCAAGATCAATATTGGTGATTGTTGTCCAATTGAACATATCTCTAAGGACATATCCCATTAATACTTCGAGTGAAGCAGATGAGGATAAACCTGAACCGGCAGGAATATCGCCACCGACAACAGCATCAAAACCATGGGTGGCTCTTAATTTTCTAGCTTTGTTGAATGCCCAAATAACGCCTTTAGGATAAGCAGTCCATCCTAAAGTTTTTACATATTGTTTGTCAGGATTCTCATGGGAGAAAATGTTCTCGAGCTTGTCTTCGTATTTTCTTTCAGGTTTGATGTTGATAGAAAAGAAACGGATGGTGCTGTCGGTTCTAGGCTTTACTATCATGTATGTTCCTATTGTTAAGGCACAAGGGAAGACATGTCCACCTAGATAATCTACATGCTCGCCGATAAGGTTAACACGTCCGGGAGCAAAGTATATTTTTGCTCCTGTAGTGTCACCATAAAGTTCTTCAAACTTCTTAGTGATGGAATCTACAATTTCTTGATTCATAGATGTTTTTTACTCCTAATGTATGGGTTTGCAAGGACAATTATAGATTAAGTGGGTAAGAAAAAAACAAATCCAAGGAAGAAATCTAAATAATGTGAAATAATACCCAAAAGAACTAGAAAAAAGTTGATAAAAATAGCTAATATTTAGCGTATAAATTATATAAAGAATAGAAGGGAGGTGGATATGTTAAAACTGGTTAATATAAAGAAAGATTATATTGTTGATAAAGACTTAAAAACAACGGCTTTAAAGGGAATATCCTTATCTTTTGGAGAGAAGGGATTTGCTGCTATTTTAGGTCCTTCGGGTTGTGGAAAAACAACTTTGTTAAACATTATTTCTGGATTGGACAGATATACAAAGGGTGATTTGATAATCGATGGAAAGTCAACAAAACAATATAAGGATAGAGATTGGGATAATTATCGTAATAAAAAGATAGGAATAATATTTCAATCTTACAATTTGATTCCTCATCTTTCTATCTTGGAAAACACAGAGTTGGCTTTGACATTATCTGGAATCCCTGTGAAAGAGAAGAAAAAAAGAGCTATGGAGGCTTTAAAACAAGTAGGACTAGAAAATCAAGCAAAGAAAAAGCCGAATCAATTATCTGGTGGTCAACAGCAACGTGTTGCAATAGCTAGAGCTATAGTTTCAAATCCGTCTATCATTTTAGCTGATGAACCTACTGGAGCTTTGGATTCTGAAACATCTACTCAAGTCATAGATATACTTCATGACATTTCCAAAGAACATTTGGTCATCATGGTCACTCATAATGAAGAATTGGCTTATAAATATGCAGATAGAATTATTAGGATGAATGATGGGCTAGTCGTTGATGATTCAGCTCCTTGTGATGAAGACAAAAAAGAAGAAGTAGTAAAGACTTCGGCTTTTAATAGTAAAGCTCCTAGACCATTAGCTGAAAGTGAAATTCAAGAAGCAAAAAGACAAGAGTATTATGATGAGGTAAATGAAGAAAAAGATAAGAAAGAGAGTAAAGAGAAAAAGAAAGAAAAGAAGTCAAAGATGAGTTTCTTCACAGCTATGAAAATGTCTTTGAAGAACTTATTAACAAAGAAAGGAAGAACATTTGTAACAGCCTTGGCTTCATCATTTGGAATAATTGGAGTCGGGTTAGTCTTAGCTATATCCGGAGGCTTTTCGGACTATGTCAATAGAACAGAGACCCAAACTTTGGCCCATTTTCCTATTTCAGTAGAAGGTTATGGACTTGCATCTGCTTCCGAAATGAAGTCGAATCAAAATACATATGATCAATATGAGAAATATCCAAATTCAGATGATGTTACTATAGTTGAGCCTACTCAAACTATGCTTCATATGAATGACCTAACTTCTGATTATTATGAATCGTTCTTGATGGGTGGAACAGATTCGTATGGTAGAAAATGGGCTGGACTCGATAAGAGCTTATATGCATCTATACAAAATAATTATTCTATTTCAGCGAATGTAATCGCTAAATCCAAAGATGACGATGGAAATGATAAATATACTTCTATCAATACATCTTCATCATCTGTAATTTCCTCTTTAGCTTCTCCTTCATCTAGCTATTGGTCTGAGTTGCCAGGAGATGAACAATATATAGAGAGTTATTATGATTTATTACCAGGCGGAAGATTTCCACAAAACAAAAATGAAGTTGTAATAACAGTCAATAAATATAATGGAATTTCTACAAACACATTAAAAGCATTAGGAATTAATCCTAATGAATTCAAGAGTTCAGATGGAACTTATAAAACTATTAATACAGAGACTTTTAATGGTATGGAATTTAAATTAGTTCCTAATGATGTCTATTACACTGAAAATGAAATCGACGCTGATTCATCCACATTCTATGGGATAGGTCTTAGAGGTGCTGGTGAAGGTAATCAAGATAATCCATATTCATTTCCTAAATTATTAAAATTCTTATCTTCAATACAATCTAATGATACAAATGTTGATAATAATACGCTTGCTAAAGAACTTATAAACTTCTTCATTCCTGTTGAAAATGCTAAATTATCAACAAGCATGACTATAAAATTAACAGCTTTATTAGTTCAAGTTAGAGCTCAAGTAGATAATACACAAAAAGCAAAATTAATAGCGGATTTCATCTCTTCTAATAAAACTCAACTTGAAGAAGAATTGGGTGGTGAAATCAACTTAATTAATTATCAATTACCTACCTATTCAAAGCCAAAAACTAACGATCAGTTGAAGTCTTCCTTTATTGATGATAAATCTCAAACCATTAAAATTGTTGGAATTCTTAGAAAGAAAGAATCTAAAACTATGGGAATTTTAGGAGATGGTGTTTATTATTTACCATCGCTAACCGAAGATGCTTTGATGGATGCGGGTAAATCTAATATTGCAAAGAAAAATGATAAAGATTATTTCTTTATCAACTTAGAAAGCTTAGCCGCTCAACTTGACAATATCGATCTCAATGATTTCATCAATGGAAATATATCTTCAATAAATTTTAAAGATACTTTCCAAGCATATAATATTCTTAGTCTAGACAACACCACTAAAGCTCCAGCCAAGTTTAGCAGTATTAGTAATTATTCTAATTCTAGAAAGTCTATAGGAACTGATACTAGTGTTGGAAGTATAACTATTTATCCTGTCGATTTTAAAACGAAAGAGCAGTTATTAGCCTACTTAGATTTATATAACACTACCAAGAAAGCCGATGGTACTGAATTGAAATCGTCAGAGAAGATAATTTATACAGATGTATCTGCATTAGTTTCCGAATCACTAAGTACTTTGGTCAATGTGATCTCTATCGTTCTTATTTGCTTTGCTTCTATATCATTAGTTGTTTCTTCAGTGATGATAGGAATTATTATTTATGTATCCGTTCTTGAAAGAACTAAAGAAATAGGAATATTGAGATCTGTAGGTGCTAGAAAGAAAGATGTCGGAAGATTGTTTAAGATGGAATCTTTAGCTATAGGATTCATTGCTGGTGTTCTTGGAGTGGCCTTAACGTATCTCATATCTATTCCTATTAATATAGGCATTAATTTAGCATTTTCGGGATACGCAATAGGTAATATTGCTGCTTTGAATCCTCTATATGCCTTGTTATTGATAGTTGTTTCATCATTGTTGACTTATGTAGCTGGTCTTTCACCCTCGAAAAGCGCAGCGAAGAGAAATTCTGTCAAGTGTCTTAGAACGGAATAAAAGTGCATTTGAATATGTATTAAACAATATGATTATGCCTTCAATGGTGCATATTTCACAGCGGCAGTTTCCTTGTTAGTTCTAATTCCATTCGGATGGTTGATGATTAAAGACTTTGTTTTAAACAGAGACTAATAAGGAAGGAAAAACTTGATGAAATTGAGGGTGGTTAATCACCATTCTCTTTTATTTGCCTTTACTATGGATTCCAATTTATTAAAGGATAATGATATTGTTTTATGTGAATTCCTTTATTATTGACTTTTAGTATAGCACTTACATAAAATACGTATAGGAGGCTTGATTTGAATTAACTGACTTAATCTAAAGCCTTAAGATTTAATCAAATTTTAATTATTATGAAAATTGCAGTAGTGGAGAACGAAGAAAAAGATATTCAAGTATATAAGGAATATATCTCTAAATATCAAGAATCTACAAAAGAAAGAATAGAGGCTGTATTCTTTCAAAATGGAATTGACGCTATCACTGATTATCCCAAAGAACTAGATGCAATCTTTATGGATATTGATATGCCTATGATCGACGGACTGGAAACTAGTAAGAAAATCAGAGAAAAGGATTCGGATGTAATAATTATTTTTGTTACTAATCTATCTCAATTTGCTATTCAAGGATATAAAGTACAAGCACTAGACTTTTTATTAAAGCCAATTGAATATATGGATTTTAAGTTTGAAATAGACAAAATTAAAAGAAACACTAATAGAAAAGGAAATGATTTTATTTGGGTTTCTACTAAGGGAACTACTATTAGACTTTCATTCAAAAATATTATTAGTATTGAAATATTCCATCACGATTTAATAATTAAGACCAATTTAAAAGATAATCCTGAATTCAAATTTAGAGGATCTCTTCAAGCGATAAGTGAAAAGCTTGATAATTCTATGTTTGCTAGAATTAACAATTATTCAATTGTTAATCTTTCTTATGTCAAAGAGATTAGAAAAGAAGATGTGATTCTTCAAGATGGAACATCAGTGTTGTTCTCTAGAAATAGAAAGAAAGACTTTATAGATGCATTCACGTCTTTTATGAATGGAGATATAGCTATAAATGATAGGTAAGATATTATTTGCTCATTTTTATAATCTTTATCTTGAGTTTTTGATTGCTCAGTTTATTTTCATGTTCAATGGTCAAAGAAGAAAGTATTATTGGTGGAGATTATTAATTGCTGCTGTTGCTGGATGTGGTTTTTATTTTTTACCGACATTGCATTTCTTGGATTTCAACTGGTCTTATTCTGTTGTGTTTTTATCCATCTTGATAGTTGGATTCTTCCTATATAAGAAACCTTCTATGATATTTGTTTGCACGATAACAGGATATGCTTTGCAGCATTTGACATGGAACACTATGGAGCTGTTTTTTGAATTAGCATATCCGAACGAAGATGTTCTATCACGTGCTGGTGCAATAGCGTATTATTTATCCTTCTTCTTTGTTTTCTATTTCATCACTTTCTTAATTATTTGGAAGAGAAAGGTGTTTATTGATTTCGATATAATCAGTCCTTCTACGATGATAGCTACACTAGTAGTATTGGTTATATCTTTGATCTTAAGCGAAAAAGTAAAGAATTGGGATTATATCCTTAGAATTTATAGTATTGTATCTTCATTATTAGCTATTTTAGTCGTATCCGGAGCATTTAAGCTTAGCGATAATCAAAAGAAACAGATAGAATTAGAGCAAAATAATAGAATGCTTCAAAGCATGATTGAAGAGAAAGCTAATCAGCAAAAACTAGCTAAAGAAACAATAGATATCATAAATATGAAAGCTCATGATATGAAGAATCAAATATCAGTTTTGAAGAATCTCAATCAAGCTGAGCAAAGTTCATATATTGATGAAATGTCTAAATCTATAGATATTTATAACGATATAGCAAAGACAGGAAATGATGTTCTAGATATAGTTTTGACTCAAAAAAGCCTTCTTTGTACCTCGAAGCATATAAAATTCACATATATTTGTGATGGGGTTCCATTTCAAAAGATGGATCCTATGGATGCTACAGCCTTATTTGCTAACTTATTAGATAATGCGGTTGAAGCAGTGGAAAAAGAAGATGAGGAAAATAGAATAATTAAATTAAATGCAAATATAAAAGGTAATTTCATATGTATACATATGGAAAATTATTGTAGCAAGGATATTAAGTTTGTTAATGGTGTTCCTCAAACTAATAAAGAAGATAAGTCAAAACATGGCTTTGGAACTAAGTCGATCATGTATATTGCACAGAAATACAATGGTAATGTCACCTTCTCCTATAAGGAAAATATATTCTCGGTTAATATCTTAATGCCTGTGTAAGCGTGTACAAGTTAAGTCAAATTAGAATACAAGTTAAGTCATTTGAGCCATCAAAGGCTCAATTTTATTTTAATGTGTAAGTGCTTCCGATAAATCCTATCTTTACCGGCCATTTGGATTAGATATATCGAAGCTTTGAATCAAATTCATTAAATTCATTAATATTTGGATTTATCGATAACCAAATAAATTAGTAACTGACTTAATGAATTAAAACTTACAATTTAAAGAGGTATTAAAAGTATGTCAAAGAAATCACTATTTCGTGGTTTGACTATCGTGTCAACATTCTTACTCTCAGTTTCTATTGTCTCTGCAAACGTTATGGAGTTCTACCGTGATGGAATGGACCAGACTTTCAAAACGGTCAGCTCTAAGATTGTCACTGAGGAATCTGAGAATGCTGAGGATGCTTGGAATTACGATTCACAATTCAAAAGTGCAAAAGACGCTTTTGAAGGATACAAAGAATTTGGACTTCGTTCATCTGAAGAAACAGCTGTATTATTGAAGAACAAGAACAAGGCATTGCCTTTGACCGAATCTACCCCCAAGGTCACAATGCTTGGACTTAGAAGCTATGCAGCTGTTTATGGCAACAGTGGTGGTTCTATCCCAGATAAAGCTAGTATTGATAGCGGAAATACGATTACTGAAGCCTTCCAAAAATCAGGATTTGAATTAAATCCCAAGACATTAGCAGCTTACAAGAAGTATTGCGAAAACTTAACATGGGGTGGTAGTGGATTCGGTGCTATTCCTCCTGAGTACAAAGAAATAGCCACTACCACAAATATCCCTGAGTTATCTCCAACAGAACTTCGTGGATTGGCATCTGATTATGATGAAGATTATGCTTCTTATGGAGATGCAGCTATCGTCGTTGTCGGTAGACCTGCAGGTGAAGGCAAGAATTATAATGATGGTGCTGAAGGAATGGATGATGGACTTCATACAACAACCGGCAACATCATGGGACTTTCTGATGATGAGATGGCCATTATCAACGAAGCTAAAAAAGGTAAGGCTGATGGAAAGTTTAAGAAAGTTATCGTTCTTATCAATGCAACCAATGTAATGGAGTTCAAGAATCTTTCCAATGATGATTCTATCGATGCAATCATGTGGGTTGGACATCCTGGAGTATATGGATTCTATAGTGTTGCCAAGATGCTCAAGGGTGAAGTTAATCCTAGTGCTTATTTAGGCGATATATATCCTACCAATAATTCCGATAGTCCATCCATGCAGAATTTTGGAAACATTCCTTGGGCTGATCCTGACGACTTCACTTCTGCTGATAACGTCAATTCATATTTGGTTGAAGCTGAAGGAATTTATACTGGATATAGATACTATGAGACTCGTTATGCGGATATAGTTGCTGGAGTTAATAACGCTGCAACCGCTAAGGCTGGAACTTATGTCAATTCTGATGGAACATTAGCAACAGCTGATGGTACTTGGAAGTATGCTGATGAAGTCAACTATCCTTTCGGATATGGATTGTCTTACACTACATTTAAGACCACTTTGGATGACCTCCAAATCATGGGTAATAAGAAGAGTGGAACAGCTAAAGTCATTGTAGAAAATACTGGTGATGTAGCCGGAAAGAAAGCTATTCAACTTTATGCTTCAGTTCCTTATACAACCTATGATAAGACCAACAATGTCGAAAAGAGTGCAATTCAATTAGTTAACTTTGAGAAGACTAAATTATTACAACCTGGTGAGAAACAAACCATCACTGTCGATATCGATATGGCGAATCTCACTTCTTATGACTACACCAACGCCAAGACATTCATTCTTGACGATGGAGATTATTATTTCACTGTAGGTGATGATTCTCATGAGGCTTTGAACAATGTCTTAGCCGCCAAGGGATTCACTGTTACCAGCGGAATGACTTCTGTCGGTGATACATCCAACGTCAAGACTTGGACCAATGATGTATTTGATAAGGATACATTCTCTGTTTCTGACAACGGAACAGCTATAACTAACAAGTTGTCTGATGGTGACTATTCCATGGATTTGAATTCATTCATGCCTAATACTGTCACTTACTTGTCTCGCTCAGACTGGAATGGCACTTATCCCAAGACTTACTCTGGACTTGTACCTACCGATAGAATGAAGACTTTGTTGAAGAACGATTTCATCGCCTTGAGTACAAATGATGATGTCTCCGATATCATTTGGGGTGATACTACTTCTAAGTTGACACTCAACGATATGAAAGGTGCTTCTTATGATGATCCTCGTTGGGATGAATTGCTCAACAAATTAACTATTGATGACTTCCTCGACTTTGCATCTAACGCCTTCCACAACATTCAGAAGATCGATTCAGTTGGATATGTCGGACATAAGGCTGATGACGGTCCTGGCGGATCAGATTCTTACTCATTCAATAAAGGTATGTATCGTGGACAAGCTTGGGCTGATGCTGCAACCTCTGAATATGGAGCTCTCGGAACTAGAGTCACTGCTTCTCAAGAGAACTTAGCTTATTCTTGGAATAAGGAACTTTGCTTCGAAGATGGTGAGTTGATCATCGGTGAAACTTCACTTATCTTCAATCTTCCTATCATGATTGGCCCTGCTATGAACATTCATCGTAACGGATACAACGGAAGAGGTGGAGAATACTTATCAGAAGATCCTATTCTTTCTGGATACATTGGAAGCAATATGGTCCAAGGTGCTCAATCTAAAGGCTGCTTGGTCAACATTAAACATGCTGCATTCAATGATCAAGAAATCAATCGTAGTGGTGTCTGTACTTTCATGAATGAGCAAAAAGCTCGTGAATTAGAGCTTAGAAACTTGCAACAAGCTTTTGAAGGAAAAGGAAAATCAGCTTCCTTCAAGAATGACGAGTCTAAGAAAAATACATTTACTACCGGTGCTTTGGGAGTCATGACTTCTTACAATAGAATCGGTTCAGTAGCTTCTAGTGCAAACAAAGTCGTCATGGTCGATATTATGCGTAATGAGTGGGGATTCAAAGGATACAATGTCACTGACTTCACCGGTGTATCACCTAAGGCTGCTCCTAAGGAATCTATCCTTGCTGGAACCTGTGCTTTCTGTGGATTCGGTAAACCTTCATTAGATTACTGGAGTGCTGAGACTTTAGGAAAAGATCGTAATATGGCTTTGGCTATCAAGCAAAATGCTCATTACATCTTGTATGCATTAGCTAACTCTAATGCTATGAATGGTGTCAACTCCTCATCCAAACGTGTTGAGTTGATTACTCCTTGGAGAGCAACTTATATTTCATTGATTTCAATCTTCGGTGTTCTCACATTGGCTTCCTTAGTTTCATATGGTGTCTTCTTGGGATTAGATATATCTCATTCTAAGAAAAAGGAGGAGAAATAATTATGTCAGTCTTCTTCAAAAAACAAACAGTAGCAAGTTATAGTTTGCTAGCTAGCTTCGTTCTTGGATTGGTCGGATTCATTATCTATTTAGTGAATTCCACAACTGGATTCTTAGCCGGACAACCAGTCGATGCTTTGTTGATAGCCTTGACTATAATTGCATTACTTCTCATTGTTCTTGAATTTACTTTACATGATAAATTGGAGATGTTCAACGGAGTTATCAATGATGTTATATTGATTGCTATCGGTGTTCTCTTCGCTGTGTCTTGCTGTCTATTCATCAATGACAGAGTCTCATTAGCTGCTGATGTTTACTTCATTCCTGTCAACTACCCTGCAGCTGAAGAGAGTGCATTGAACGTTGGAATAGTCGGTGTAGTATTCTATGCTTTAGCTATGATTGCTAGTGCTGTTGCTGCATTTGTCCCCATGTTCTATAGCAAAAAGGTAGAAGCTTAATAAAGTTGTTAAATAAGAAAAGAACTGCTTAAATGCAGTTCTTTTTTGCTATTAAATTGCTGTTAACTATTGATTTATATATATTATAAAAAATCAAATTTTAAATTAGCTTAGTCTTGTTCTTCTATTGGATTAAATTTCTTTATGAATCTTTTTAATAAAAAGGTGCAAAAATAAGGAAAGGAATATATCTTCTTTTCATGTCCTATATTATTTGCTGATAGTTTAATTCCAAACCTTATATCAGGGTAATTAGCTGAATCAATCAATGTTCTTAGGGACTTAGATCTTCCCTCTTTTGATTTTACTTCTAAAGGTACTAGGCTTTTAGCGGTTCTTATAAAGAAGTCTTCTTCTAATGTACTATCTTGCCTTTTGTAATAATAAAGGTTGTATCCTTCTTTATTTAATGCATCAGCCACCATATTTTCATATATTGCACCCTTATAAACTCCCAAATTCTTATTTGCTCTTAGATCCTCTTGAGCTTCTTCATCTAAAAGAGAAATTAATAATCCCGTATCTGAGAAATATAATTTATATTTGTCTATGTCTATATTTCCTGAAAGTGGTAGATCCACTGAATTTAGGCAGTAACAAATATTTATAATTCCAGCGTCATTAAGCCATTCTGCACATCCCCTATAGTCTTTGAATCTAGCACCATGCTCTATTTTTGATATTTGAAATTTCTTGTTTTCCTTAGCTAATTGTGAGGGTATGCTATTAAATGTATTCATAATTCTTGTTTGATCTAAACCTGTCGCATATTTTCTAATATCTTCTTTATAGTCCTGGATTATTTGATGTTGAGTAAATAAAGAATTTTCAAATGATTTATTTTTTATATATTGCTTTAAAACAGCAGGCATTCCTCCCAATATAGAAAATGTCATAAATAAATTCTTAAAGGTTAACATCTCGGCTTCTGAAAAAGGCTCTTGAAGAATCATTTTATTTAAGATTCTATCAATCATAGAACTATCATAACCAGAAGCCCAAAGAAATTCTTCGAAATCCAAGGAATTCATTTGATAGTCTATTTTATATCCAACACTATTGCTTTGTATTTTTTTATAATTTGTGCCTAGCATTGAACCACTGCAAATGACATCGAATTTATTGTCTAATTTAAAAAACTTTAAAGTGGTTGCTATGTCTGGAAATTCAGTAATTTCATCAAAGAATAATAATGTGTCATGTGGAATAAACTTCTTTGATGGATCTAAAATTGAGATTTCTTCAATCACATCTTTTACACTATAGCCTTTACTTAATATTGTTTTATATTTTGGTTCTTCGGCAAAATTGATATTGATAATACTTTTGTATTTTGCTTCCTTAGCAAAATGAAGAATAGACTCAGTTTTTCCTATTTGACGAGCTCCTTTAATTATTAATGGAAGTTTATCTTTGCTTTCTTTCCAATTTAATAGAAAACTATCTATTTTTCTCTTTAAATAAATTTCACTCATTAATCCAAGCCTCTATACAAGTATAACAAAATTAAATTGAATTTACACTTTTATGAGCGAACTTTATGCATATTTTACACTTTTATGAGCGAACTTTAGAAGAAATTTACACTTTTATGAGCGAATTTTATGCATATTTTACACTTTTATGAGTGAACATTCTCTTATTTCATCAAATCATATAAAGTGATTACTTTAGAAATCCATGCCGAGTTTTCGTTTTCTTTATCTCTATTGGCAATATGGATAGATTGTCATTGTCCTCGATCAGATAACACTTTTCCATAGTTTTTACTGAATGAAAATAACACTTTTCCATAACTTTTGATTGCTAAAAAATACACTTTTCCAATGTCAGAATATAAGAAAATGTGAATACCGCCTATCAAAATTTACAAGATTTTGTGATAAAGAAGCATCTAAAACCACAAGATTTTGTGATGAATTATTTTTTCTTTCTTTAGATTATCGCTTCGATATTATAGTCTCTGTGTATTTTTTCTTTTTTATCAATTCTTAAAAAATCCCGTAGTTCAGCAGGAAATCCTCAATGTTCTTTCAATTGAAAAGTCGTCCATAGAAGCCATTGTTATTGACTGGAATTCGCACCTAAAAAAGTAATGGTAGTATAAGCCATGAAAAGTTTAGGATTTATCAATAATCAACTAAAGTCAAAGAATTACCAATTAAGGTCAATTTATGTTTTTTTGTTTTTAAAAACTGATAAATTAATACAATAGAAGGGCTTACAGGCAATATGCTTCTTGATAGAGGACTGAAAAATGGAAAAGATTGATTTCAACAAAAAATGGGTAGTAACTAGATTAGACAATCCTGAAGATACAAAGGTTGTCGATGTTCCTTATGATGCTATGTTTTATGAAGAAAGAAAACCAGATGCACCTAGTGGTAAAAATTGTTGTTGGGTGGATTGCCATGACTATTCATTCATTAAAGAATTTGAATTGACTGAAGATCAAATTAATGATCATGATTTGATTTTAGAGTTTGAATCCGTATACCATAATGCTGAAGTGTACTTGAATGATGAGAAGATTGCTTCAAGGCCCTATGGATATACTAATTTTTATGTCGATTTAACTGATAAAGTTAAGGTAGGAAATAATGTTTTGAAAGTTATTGCATATAACAGTGATCAACCTAATCAACGTTGGTACTCTGGCTGTGGATTGATAAGACCTGTTTGGCTATATGTTTTACCTAAGAAACATATTCTTATTAACGGAATAAGAATCACGACTTTAGATTATGAATCTAGAAAGATTAAAGTAGAAATTAAAACAAATGGTTGCGAAAAAGCAAAGGTTCAAATATTGGATGGATCTGATATAAAAGCTGAATCTAACATAGATTTAAACAATGGCAACGGCGAATTGGAATTTGAAGTAACCAATTCAAAGTTATGGGATTTAGATAATCCATATTTGTATACTGCCCATATAGAGACTGAAACAGATTCACAAGATATTAAGTTTGGAATTCGTCAAATCAAATTGGATGGAAATGGATTCTTCTTGAATGGAATAAGAACAATAATGAGCGGTTGCTGTGTACATAGCGATAATCAATTAATTGGTTGTATTACAAATCCATTTGTTGAAGAAAGAAGAGTTCGTATTTTAAAAGATGTTGGATACAATGCTATTAGATGTGCTCATAATCCTTGCTCTAAAGATTTCCTCGATGCCTGTGATAAGCTTGGAATGATCGTTATGGATGAATATGTCGATTGTTGGTACATCCATAAAACAAGACATGACTATGTATCTTATCTAAAAGATTGGTGGAAGGAAGATCTTAAGGATATGGTTGAGAAGGACTATAACCACCCTTCAGTAATGATTTATTCTATCGGAAATGAAGTTAGTGAAACAGCAAAGAAGAAGGGCGTTGAATATGCCAAGATGTTGACTGATGAGTTACATAGTTTAGACTCGACTCGTTATGTCACAGCCGGTGTTAATATTTTATTCAACTACATGGCTAGACTCGGATTTGGATTCTATAACGATAAGAAAGCTGAGCAAGAAGAAAAGAAAAACAAGAAGAAAAAGAAAGCAGTTGGAAGTGAATTCTTCAACAATGTTGTTAATTTCTTCGGCGGAAGATTTTTAAGAGCAGGAGCTAGACTCCATGGTTGTGATAAAGCTACCAAGGATGCTTTTGCAGTAATGGATATGGCTGGATATAACTACGGAATTGCTCGTTATAAGCATGACTTGAAGAAATATCCAAATAGAATAATTGTTGGATCAGAAACATTCTGTGCCGATGAACGTGAATTCTATAAGATGGCAAAAGAGAATCCTAGAATTGTCGGTGATTTCGTTTGGGCTGGAATGGATTATTTAGGCGAGGTCGGTGTTGGAAGCTGGGTACCTAAAGATCACTGTGATGGAATTATGGATGGAAGCTGTGGTTGGATGACAGCCGGATCTGGAAGAGTCGACTTTATTGGAGATGAGACTTGTGAAGCCCTATATACAAAAGTAGCATTAGAAAAAACTCCTATTGAAATCGGTGTAGTTCCTCACAAATATTTAAAGATGAAACATAGTGTTTCTAGTTGGAAGATGTCTATGGCTCTTCATTCTTGGTCATTTGAAGGTGAGGAAGAAAAGACTTGTAGAGTAGAAGTATATTCTATTGGTGAAACTGTTCAACTCTTCTTAAATCAAAAGAAGATTAAGCAAGCAAAAACTAAGAAAAATGGTAGAAACATCTTTAAAGTCAAATATCAACCTGGAGAGTTGAAAGCAGTCAGTTTAGATTCTGATGGGAATAAATTAGGTGAAGTCATATTGAAGTCCGCCTCCAAAGAAAATGCTTTGACTATTAAACCTGAATCAAATGAAATCTCAAAGGATGAATTGGCATTTGTTCGTCTTTCATTCACTGATAAAAATGGAGAAATCAAACCTTTAAATGAAGGTGAGATTAAAGTTGAAATTGAAGGTGGAAAATTGATTTCCTTTGGTAGTGCAAATCCTTATTGCAAGGAAGGATACCATAATGATACTAGCAAGACTAATTATGGTGTAACTATGGCTGTAATTAAGCATAATGGTGACTCTAACATTGTGATTAAAGCATCTGGACTAGGCTTAGAATCAACAAAGACTATTGAAGTTAAGTAAGACTGTTTAGCTAAGCTGAGAAGCTTAGCTTTTTAAGTCTAACAAGTTCCAAAATATGAAAATAAAGAGGTTATTTATGACCAACCCATTTTCAACTACTTTTGGACTTGAGCCTAATAATTTTATAAAATGAGTGGATGAAAGCAATAAAATCTTTTCTGAATTTTCTTCAGATAATCCACCAAACTATGTTTATTTTTTAACTGGAATTAGAGGATCTAGTAAAACAGTTTTACTATCCTTTATTTATAATGAACTCAAAGAAAAAAAGTGGTCTTAATATGAATTCGAATAATCATGTAGAAGTTTTTAAGGTAAGAGAAAGATGTAATTTTGATACTAATAATTTCAGCGTATGTAGAGATAGGCTCATTAAAAAGGAGTTATTAAATCTAGCTCTTATGGATTTATAGAATTTACATTGCCAAGATTAAATGAATTCTCAAGACTTAAATAATTACTTCTTATTTTTAGTCATTAAATCTGTAGCTAGTTTTCTATCCATCGAGGCATCGATTTGAGGGTACCTCAAATCGTTTCTTTCTATACATTCAAGAAATTCTTTGGAATGAAACTTATCATTAATATCTGGGAATGCGATATGAACAGCTTCAAATTCCTCTAAAGAACATTGATCTAAGAATTTAATTGTTTCTTTTAAATCTTTAGATAAGATTTCTATTATTTCATCTAAGTTTTTATTCCAAGCTTCATTATCGCCTTCAAGATAGAAACCTTTTGATTTTCTGATCAATTCATCTAATTTTCCCTTTTCAAAGGAACTAGATTTATGTTCTTTATATGCAGCTTTAGCTAATGTAACATATTGATTTGCGTTGAAGTTTGAAAATCTGGTATCGCATCTTTCGATAGCATCGATAAATTCTTTTGATTGGAAATGTCTAGATAGGTCCTCGAACAAATCCATAACACCTCTGAATTCGGATCTATTACATGTATCTAGAAATTCAATTGTATCTTGAAGATTCTCTGATAATATCGCTAGTCTTTCAGCATGGTTCTTATTCCAAGAATCATCGTTCCGAGGATCTATTGTCCTGTATTCAGTGATTAAATCACGCAATTTGTTTAAATCTTTTAGCATAATAAATCCTCCCAACTTTAAATATCATACAAGATTAACTGAAGATTATAAAAAATAAAATCTCGGTGGTAAACACCGAGATCTATTTCTTATTTGGTTATAATCTATTTCGAATTATAAACACCGATTTTTAAATCAGTTTCGATAGGTAATGAGCCAGCGTGATGAGATAACATATCATATGGAGAATATAAATCCCCTAATGCTTTATTAGATGTTCCAATCAAATAATAATCTCCTATTAGTTTATTAGTTATTTCATTAGGTTCGGCATATCCAAAAACATGTTCTTTGAGGATTTCTTCTTTTGTATAAAGAGCAAAATCGTTTGAGAAATATTTGTTATATGCTTTAATGAATTCTTGTTCTCTTCCTTTTTTTACTCTAAAAGAAGCAAATCTAGCTTCAAGCCCGACCCTTCCATCAATTAAAGTATCCATAAAATCAGGATAATTTCTTATATCCACCCATTGGCAGATTATGTGTCCGTGATCGGCTATCGATAAGAACAAGACATCTTTATTTGCCTCTACAATTCTTTTTACACATTTATCAATTTCTTTTACGGAGTGTCTTACTGCTTCTGAATCTACCCCATAGTTATGTAATGTGTGGTCAGGATCAGTCCAATAGGCATAGATGAACTTTAAAGAAGGATCGTTGATATCTTCTTGAAGTTTTGACATGAATCCATGAATATCGGGATGTCCTTTTGGAGTGTTGAAATTGAATCCGTCGATTCTATCAGTGCAATGAGAACCTTGAGCTTTGTCAATCAATTCAAAGATACTTTGATATGGTAAATCTCTGGAAGGAACAAAATTAGCAGCTGTATTTAATCCGTGGTTTTTTCCAAAGAACGTATCGACATGCTCATTAGTATCAGGGTTATATAAAGTCCAGCCTAACCATCCTGTTTCAACTGGATATTTTCCAGATAGAACAGCTGTTGTAGCTGCTACAGTAGTAGGTGGATAAACTGTATTTAAATCTAATAAGCCGTGTGAATAAATGAATGGACAGCAGTCTTTAGTGGCTTCTTGAATTTGTTTTCCAAATCCATCGAACAAGAAAAGAATTATCTTTCTTCCTTTGTTCTTTTCTAATATTTCGTCTAAAGGTTTATATGAATCGTGAAATGTTTCTGCGTTGAAATGTTTTAATATCGAGTTTGAAAAATTGACTTGTGATGCATCTTTTGACAATGGACGAATTCTCATTATTTTTTACTCCTTATGAGTTTAGTATATAGCAAAGAAAATAATAATTTGACCTTTAAAATTGGGTTTGGAATATGATTTATTCAAAATTAGAGTCTTCGTAATTAGCTCAATCAAATTCATTTGTTTTTACTAAATAATAATTTTGATTATCTATGTTAAGTCTATATCCTTCTATTTCTTCTGATGAGCAATAGTTTGAAGCTGTCTTTTTTCCATCAAGATTAATTTTGAATGATTCGACATAATCTTTATTCAGCTTTATGTTATATGATGAATCTTTAGCAGTGAATTTATAAGTAAGGTTATCAGCTTTATAAAAAAATAAAATTAAGCTGAATAAGTATTGTAATCAACATAAATAGTTTAATTATCAGAATAGATTATTAATTCGTCATTCTTATTTTCTTTCCAATATAAGAATATAAAATTGTGAAAATAAATGAAGAGATTTATGCAAGCACTATCAAAAATTGGATAAGTGGTAATTTTGAATAGCTTCTCTAAAAGTAAGTATATTAATAAATGCATTTAGAGGTTTTATATTATGGGAATGAAAAAAAGAAATTCTTTTAATCCAAATATATTTAAAGGTGTTGCACACAGAGGACTGCATGATGATAAGAGATTTGAAAATAGTTTGAGTGCTTTTAAAAATGCAATAGATCATGATTTCTGTTTTGAATTAGATATTCACTTAACTACTGATAATCAATTAGTCGTATGTCATGATTCCGATTTGAAGAGAGTTACAGGAAAAGAAGGAATTATAGAAGAATTAGATAGTAAGACTTTAAGAGAAAATTATAAATTACTCGATGGAGAAAACATTCCTACACTTCAAGAAGTTTTCGATTTAAATAAAGAAAGAGAAACTATTGTTATCGAACTTAAAGTTTATAAAGATAATTGGGTTAATATTGCTAAGAGATTGATGGATTTCTTATCACAGGTCAAAGACACATTTAAAGTGACATTGATCTCTTTTGATCCTAGAGCTTTAGCTCTTTGTGACGGGAAGAAATTTACCAGAGGTTTCTTAGTTTGCAAAGAGAGAAAAGACATGATTATTTTTAGAAAAGTCTTTGAATATCTGGATATCGAAGATTCTTTGCTGGATGATAAAAAGATTATCAAATACAGAAAAAAAGGCGGAATAGTAAATACTTGGACTATAAGAGATGAAGAAGCTTTGAACAAAGTTAAAGGCAAATGTGATTTTGTAACATTTGAAAATGTATCTAAACAATTAGAAGAAGACTTCAAGAAATAATAAAGATAATAGTCTTAAATCTTAACAAGATTATTTTATGAATGTTCGATTGGATTTTAAAAAAGCATCAATGTCTTAGTGCTCAAGTTATTCGAGTGTCTTCAATGATGTGATCATATTTATCTTTTTTATCTTTGGAATCATCAAAGCACAGACGATTATCAAAGTGGCAAAGCCTAATAATAAGCTATAGATATATGTTCCAGCATTAATTACTGAGATAGATCCAAAATCTAGATATGATGTGATTATATATAATAGTAATACTCCTAAAGGAATGCCTAATACTTCACCGGTCACACCCATAATTATTATTTCTCTAAACACATAGGTGTAGACTTCTTTTGGTTTATATCCTAATACTTCTAGTGTAGATATCTCTCTTACTCTTTCTGAAACATTGATATTTACTAAGTTATAAATAACTAATATAGCTAATATTACAGCAAAGATTATGATGAATGAAGCAACTGATTTAAATGTTTCCATTATCGCTGATGTATTCTCCCAATTGGATGCTAAATCTAATAATCCAAATCCAGCCATGACTAATGATATAGAACACATCACAGATAGATTCATCGTTATAGTTTTTGACTTAAATCTAAATATATTTCTAAGAGTTGCTTTGTATCTAAAAGGTAATGGTTTCCAAAAGAAATCTATTCTTTCTATAAGTATCTTTTTACCTATGACAGGTGATTTTGGCCTCAAGGAATCAGCCGGTGTTTCATTTATATCTTTATTTATTTTTACTAATGTAATTATCAGTATAACTAATATGATAATTCCAGATCCTAACAGAGCTCCAGATGGATTAAAATCAGCTTTCATTTTAGGAAAATCTATCACGATAGATTGGAATGTAGGATAGAGGATTGAAGGTAGACCAAATAAGCCACCGATTGATCCTATTATTGCTCCGTTTAAAGAACTTAATAAAGAAAAGAAAACATATCTAAATCTAATCGAATGATTTGAATAACCTAAAGTCTTAAAACAAGCACATAATCCTCTCTCTTCATTTATTAATCTTTCTATTGTTATAGAAGAAACTAAAGCTGCTACAACTATGAAGAATGCTGGGAATATAGTACAGATCGTCTGTACTTTATCTATCGTCGAATTTAAATATTGATAACTTACACTTTCTTCAACAGTCAGTCCAGCGGCTCTTTTTTCAGTCAACATAGTGATTAATTGATTCTTTCTTTTAACTACTTTATTCACATAGTCGTCAGAGAAATAATCTATATCGGCATCATGACTCAATTGAATAAAGATATCAGGACCTATGAACAACGTATCTCCTGATATATAACTCATAGCTTTTTTGCTATTCATGTAGAAAATATCATGAACATCTTTTTGAGTTGTTTGACTCTTGTCTTTCTCAATTGAATTATTCATTGGATTATGGACTATTCCAACTACAGTGAATGTTGTTGTTCTTTCAGTTCCAATGATAGGAACAGTCGAAGTAATTTCGAATGTGTCTCCAATTTTTCTTTGAGAATTGTCGGGCAATTGTTCGACTGCAACTTCAGTATCTGAAGTGGGTAAATTTCCTTCGACAATACTGATGGGATTTATTTTCATATTTTGATAATCTCTATAGATAATTCTAGTCTCAGTATTATTTATAGTAGTATCATAGAAATAGATTTCTTCCATCCTAGATTCATCTATATCTGGCTGATTCAACAACATGTTTTTTTCTTCTGCTGTAAATCCCAAAGCTACTTTTGATTTTAAGATGATATCTGGAAATTTATTTTTAATCATCTCTTGATTGAAAGAGGCTTTAACTGTCGATCCCAAGGTTCCTAAGCCAGAAATCAAAAGTGTTGAGATTAATATAATGCCAAAAACAGCTAGGAATCTTCCTAGGTTATGCCATATACCTCTCCATAATGATTTCCAGTAAGTTCTTCTCATATTTTTTACCACTCTATTTCTTCGATAGGCTTAGGATTGAAGATTCTGCTTTCACTTTCAATCTTTCCGTTTTTTACTTTGATAACTTTGTCTCCCATATCTTTCAACGCTGAGTTATGCGTTACTAAGATTACAGTCTTTCCTTCCTTTTTGGACATATCGTGAAGTAATCTTAGAATCTCTTTTCCTGTCTTATAATCTAAAGCACCGGTAGGCTCGTCGCAAAGGAGAATTTGTGGGTTCTTAGCTATTGCTCTGGCAATAGATACTCTTTGTTGTTCGCCACCAGATAATGTTGTAGGGAATGCACTAGCTCTTTCTTCCAGCCCGACTTTTTCTAAGATTTCCATAGGATCATAAGCATCCTTACAAATTTCAGATGCTAGCTCTACATTCTCTAATGCGGTGAGATTAGGCATCAAGTTATAGAATTGAAAAACAAACCCGACCTTGTTTCTTCTATACAAAGTCAATTCTTTCTTTTTCATTCCAACTAAGTCTTCGCCATCTACCACTAGATTTCCGTCTGTAGCACTATCCATTCCACCTAACAAGTTTAATAGTGTAGTTTTACCAGCACCGCTGGGTCCTAATATGATTGTAAAGGAACCTTTATCGATAGAAAAACTTATTTTGTCTATAGCTTTGACTAAAGTTTCACCAGATCCGAAATATCTGCAAAGATCAGTTGCTTGGACCATTACATTTTTGTTTATCATCCCAGTTCCTCCGATTGAATTAATTTTATTTTCAAAATAAGATTATTTATTAGATTATATCTAAACCAATAAAGAAATCATATAATAAATTTGGTTAGAACTAAATTATAAAGAATTTAAGCTTAATAATTTAAAATATTTTTTAAGGCTAAGTTTATTTTGACTTACTAAAAGGAGATTTATATGAAAAACATTAAACCTAAGATAATTTCGTTGAGTATATTAGGATTATTACTAACTTCCTGTGGTGAAAGTATAACATCACCAACAGAAAAGCCTAGTGTCCCTTCTTCTACCCCATCAACTCCTTCTGTTAAACCTACGGATTCATCTAAAAAAGATGATGATATCGATGCTAAATGGATAGCCGATACATTTAAGAAGTTAGCGGGTGGTGAGAAATTTGCGGTTTCTTATCTATCAGATAACAAGGAATATACTGATTATTTTGCTAATGATTATGTATACTTTGACGCTGAAGGTGCTGGATATGCACTAATAAAAGATGGAAATAATAAGAAGCCATTTTTATACGAGCTAAATAACGATGGTAGCGTGAAATTAGGATTAGCTCAATCTGAAAGTAATACTACTACCTTAGTTAATTCTACTTATGTTAAATATTTGACAAATGATGATTATTCCGAATCTGATTTCACATTTGATAATGGTGATTTTGTAACTACTAACCCATCTATTATTCACGCACTATGTGGTTTATCTGGGTGGG
>OLOQ01001123.1_pt1 | contig 27025 bp, 24 predicted proteins | sample 1673101 | NCBI WGS metagenome assembly OLOQ01 (sample SAMEA3136754, study PRJEB25190) | human gut metagenome | biome: human gut; feature: human-associated habitat; material: faeces | place: Austria | collected 2013 | reverse complement strand
CGACAAGGATATAATCAATTCCGTTTTCCGTTATTCTTGGTTTCAATTCGCTCATATTTTTAATCTCCTCATTCTGGCCCATTTTTTTGCAAGTCTGACTCTCCAGAAATATTGGTAAATCTTTGGTAAATTTGAGATCGAAACACAAAAAACGCTTAAAATCGAGGGTTATGAGACGATTTGAGACGTTTCATCATGCCCGGTAAATCCTGCCGTGGCAAACGATTAAAACTTTTATCATAACATTTTCTCCTGATCTCTTAAAGGCGCATTATATTTTTTCAGTTGGAATACTATCTGTAACCACTAATCTCCAACTTTATAGAATAATACTATCATATCCTCGTTTCTTTTTCTACAAATTTTTTATATAAATCACCTTACTTATTCCAGCATATTATACCATAAAACTGCTATCAAGATGCATAATTAGTTATATTCCATCCATTTTGTTTAATTATTTCTCGTCCAATCATACACTTCTGAGGAAAGTGTGAATCCAATTCGAAAATAAAATTCTTGTTCAGACACAACGATAGTTCGTTTGGCACCAAGTGCTTTTGCACGAGCACATGCTTCGTAAATAACTGCTTTTGCTAAACCTTGACTTGTCAATTTTTCTTCATCAAGATTATCTCATGTTAATCTCCTTTCTGCCGCTTTCGGCTGGCAGACTTATTTACAATTATGTCAAGCATATAATTTATGCCACGCATTATCAAATTTTTATTTACATTATTATTACACAGTGATACAATTTTATAGTTACAAAAAACCAAAGAAAGGAATTTATAAATGAATTTTATTAAAAAAAATGGAATTGGTATTCTTCTTTGTCTTGCAATTGCTATTCCATCATGGTTCTTAGGAAAAATATTTCCAGTGGTGGGAGGCGCTGTTATTGCAATCATAGCAGGAATGATTATCACAATGTTTTGGAATGATAAGAAAAATGCAGAAGCAGGAATTAAATGGACTTCAAAAATAATCCTTCAGACTGCAGTTGTTTTACTTGGATTTGGAATGAATCTCGGAGTAATCTTTCAGACAGGAAAGCAATCGCTGCCGATCATTATTTGTACTATCACAACATCTCTTGTTATTGCGTGGATATTGAAGAAAGCTTTAAAAGTACCTGCAAATACATCAATACTTGTAGGTGTTGGCTCTTCAATCTGCGGCGGCTCTGCTATCGCAGCAACTGCACCTATTATTGATGCAGATGATGATGAAATCGCCCAGGCAATCGCAGTAATTTTCTTTTTCAACGTACTTGCAGCCATCTTCTTCCCTATACTTGGCAAAGCAATAGGATTTGATACTGTTCATGGTGATGCATTTGGTATTTTTGCAGGAACAGCAATCAATGACACATCATCTGTAACAGCTGCCGCATCAACATGGGACAGTATGTGGAATCTCGGAAGCGAAACATTAAATAAAGCAGTAACCGTAAAGCTTACAAGAACACTTGCCATAATACCTATTACACTCGGATTATCATTTATACGAGCTCAAAAAAAAGCAAAAGAAGGAATGAAAGGTTCAAGCTTTAGTTTAAAAAGAACATTTCCAATGTTCATACTTTATTTTGTGATTGCAGCAATAATTACAACAATCTGTGTACATAATGGAATTGATGCACAAGTATTTCATCCAATTAAGGAATTGTCAAAGTTTATGATTATTATGGCAATGGCTGCCATCGGATTAAACAGCAATGTAATCCAGCTCATCAAAACAGGTGGAAAGCCTATTATTATTGGTGCGTCATGCTGGTGTGGAATCACAGCTGTAAGTCTTATTGTTCAGCATATCATGAACATCTGGTAAAAATACAAGAAGAGCAGCACGTATCATCATCGATACATCTGCTCTTCTTTTTCAGCATTTGCTGCTATTTTTGCCTGAATTATTGGTTTCTTGTCCAGTGTTATTATATTATAACAAACGTTGTTATAGAATTTTCCTTAAGTTCTGTTTCAAAAATATTTTCAGTAAGTACACTAGATTCAAGCCGGTTCCAGTGTTCTCCATTCTCAATCGAACCACTTGTGCGAATTGGACAAATTTTTGCCCCTTTCAGTGCAAACTCATCTAAATCAACCTTGCAAGATTGTTTCTCATTTGTATCATTGACCATCACAAGAACCAGCTTTCTCTCCTCTTGATTCCATGACGCTATGACATGTTCTCCTGCCTGAATAATAGTATCATTCGGTCTAATATAACGCGAAAACTGTCCCATCGCATAATACTTCATACTCAAAATAATCTTTTTCGAATCGTGATCTGCCGTTGCTAGTCCCCAATAACCGCCTGTATAATCTGGTTTTCCGCTGTCTTTATTTCCCATATAGCCATAACTGCTAATGTGACTGTCAATTACCTGCCATAAAACCCAAGCTGCTGGGAGAAGTCCATTTATATCAGAAATAATCTTGTTTGCCAGCCATAGTGCTGCCCCCATCTCCCCTGCATTGAATCCTGATGTATCGCCGCCATCAACTTCTGACATCCACAAGTTTTTATAATAGCTTTGCGCCAGTTTTCTAAGGCCTTCATTATCACCTTCTAAGTAACTATGTGTGTCAATACGGGCTATTGTCTCTCTTGCTACCTCACTAAGACTGTTAATACTATTTATCTGACAATCAATCCCTGTCTCGTCCGTTCCAGATATTAAAATATCATTTAATCCTCTTTTATCCAACGCTTCTCTTAATGCTATAATCATAACAGACTGTGATTCACCAGGATCAAAATGGCATCCTTCCTGCTTATCGCTTAACGCATGCCAATATTCAGTATCAGGCTCATTCATCGCCGTCATACTCTGAAAATGGATGCCCCATTCTTTTGAAAAATGTTGTGCAACATCAGCAAGATATGAAGCAAAGGCACCATACGCATCCTCACGAAGATTATTTTCCCCCGAATTTACTGAACCACTTGAACAGCCCGAATTAGTCATGAAATATGGAGGTGAATTTGAAAATCCTTCAACAATCAAATCCTTTCCATAACATTCTGCTACTTTCATTAATACATTTCTCTGATTCTGATCGGCATTCCAGTCGTATGACCAATGATATCCATTAGCATCATGTGAAGGATTTATTGCATACCCAGGCACCATCGAATCTGTTCTTGTAATATGATGATGAGTTGGATCATCTCCACCGCCAATGTTATAGCGAATAATATTCAGCCCAAGACCTTCTTTAGGGTCAAAAAACAACTTTGCAGCCTGCTCTGACAGCTCATCCAAATAGCCAATTCGATTTGGCCACCAACAAAAGCTAGTTCCCCATCCCTCAAATTTCCCACCATTAAACGGTGAACATCTTCTCAAAGACAAATGACAATCAATAAATGATACCATTTATTTTCCTCCCTTTCTAACTCAAAATTGAATTAAAAACTACCTAATCTTTTTTATAGCATATCACAATTTATGCGAAAATATCAATACATTTTTGCATATTATAAGTGCCACAGAGACATTTATTTATCCCTGTGGCACTTAATGTTTGTTAATTTAATTTTTTCACTGATTCTCCTGGTACTAATTCACCTTCAAAAATCAACTGCTGAACATTCGTCTTTTTCTTTATGCTGTCAAAAAGAAGTTTGATAGTTTCTCTTGCCATTGTTTCTGCTGGCTGCCGTATTGTCGTAATGGAAGGATTATAATAAGCTGCCATTTCTGTTCCGTCAAAACCTGCCACAGAAATATCCATCGGTACTCTTTTCCCCGCATCAATCAGAGCCCTAACCGCACCAATTGCCAAGCTGTCAGAAATAGCAAAAATTGCCGTACAATCTACTCCTTCTTCCAAAAGTGCTTTAGTCATGCGGTACCCACTCTCCATTGAATAGTTATCCAATTCTGGATCCATATGACGTATCCGTCTTTCGTCCACTGGAATATTATGAGCTTCCAGTGCTTTTTTATAGCCTGTCAGACGAAGTGCACCTATACTCACATCTTCTTTATATGAACAGAGAAGTGCAATCTTTTCATGTCCCTGGCTTATAAGGTGCTCCGTCATGCGGCAGCTCTCCTTTACATCATCTACTGACACAAATGAATAATCATTTTTGTATTCTTTCCCCAAAAGGCTTACGGTACTTAAAACAAAAGGCACTGGGATCTTTTTCAGCTGCTCTTGTGAATGGGAGGCAATACCTCCCAAAAATATAATTCCTCTCAGTCTCTTCTCTTTTTCCAGTTCCAGAGCCACTTCTGTTTCATCCTGCCACGCATCTACATGCTGAAGAACCAGCGAATATTTCTTTTTCTGGATCTCTTCTTCAAAAACCTTGATCATGCTATTAAAAAATGGATTGCTGATTCCTTTAATCAAAATGGCGATGGCTCTGGCATCGGAACGCTTCAAGTTGCGTGCACTGTTATTTGGCACATAATTATTTTCCTTGATAACCTGCATTATCATCTCTTTCGTCTCTGGGTTAATATCCGGATGATTATTAATTGCCCTAGATACTGTACTGACTCCCACACCGCAAACACGTGCCACGTCCTTGATCGTAATACATTCCATGCCTTCACCTCCTTATTCGTTTCTTTATTTTCTAAATTACATTCCGAAGGTCAAGTATAGTCGAACTGTCCGATTTTTGCAAGAATCTTTTTGTCTGTAATCAGCCTTTTACTGCACCAGCAACAACACCTTCGATGATGTATCTCTGGCAGAAGAGGTAGAAAATGATGATCGGGATGATGGCAAGAACAAGAACGCCCATCATGGCACCCATATCAACAGAACCATAACCGCCTTTAAGATACTGGACAGCAATCGGAATAGTGATGTATTTTTTCAGATTCAATACAAGGTACGGAAGCAGGTAGTCGTTCCAAATCCACATAGTCTGAAGAATTGCAACTGTCACACATGTTGGCTTCAAAACTGGAAGCACTACACCAAAGAAAGTCTGCAGCGGATTGCAGCCATCGATCATTGCTGCCTCTTCAATCTCTATTGGAATAGACTTGACAAAACCAGTAAACATAAATACTGAAAGGCCGGCTCCAAATCCAAGATAAATGATCCACAGTCCCCATGGAGTGTTTAATCCCAATGAGTTTGCTAACTTTGACAGAGTGAACATTTCCATCTGAAAAGGCACGATCATAGCAAAAAGACAAAGATAATAGATTGCCTTAGTCAATGCATTTTTTACACGGACAATATACCATGCGCACATGGAGGTACACAGAATGATCAAAAATACAGAACCAACGGTTATAACCGTACTCCATTTAGCACCCTCAAAAAAATTTGCCTGTTTGATACCGCGAACATAATTTTCCAGTCCTACATACATTTTTCCATTAGGAATGTCAAAAGGCTTTCGGCTAATGTATGCCTTCTTCTTAAAGGAGTTAATAAAAACAAGCATGATCGGAAAGATATATCCGATAGAAATAATACTGAAAATGGCAGTGAAAACTCCACCGTGTTTTACTTTTTTCATTACTGCTGAACCTCCTTTCTTCTAGTCAAATAGTTCTGAGTCAGTGCAATCACTGTAACAAGAATGAAGAAGATTACTGCTTTTGCCTGACCGACACCTTCATAGCCAGTTCTTCCATAGAAGGTATAGAAAATATTCAATGCAAGCATCTCAGACATCTTGGACGGTTCTCCATTTGTAAGAGCCAGGTTTTGGTCGAAAAGCTTAAATGAGTTTGTAAGTGTTAAAAATGTGCAGACGGTGATAGAAGGCATAACCATCGGAATAGTAACTTTTTTAAGGATCTGCCACTTTGTTGCACCGTCAATCTCAGCTGCTTCAATCAGCTCACCAGGAATATTCTGAATACCTGCAATGTAGATAATCATCATATAACCAATCTGCTGCCAGCACATTAAGATGATCAAACCCCAAAAGCCATATGTCGATGAATATGTCAGGGTACGGCTAAATTTCATCAGGATACCGTTTAACAGCAGCTGCCAAATATAACCAAGTACAATACCGCCGATCAAATTTGGCATAAAAAATACAGTACGGAAAATATTTGTTCCTTTGAAACCTTTTGTCAGTAAAAGTGCCACTGCAAATGCTAGCACGTTAATCAAAATTACGCTGACTACCGTAAATGCCGCCGTATACCAGAACGCGTGGACAAATGTTTCATCTGCAAAAACCTTGGCATAATTAGCAAATCCGATGAATTTTGCATCATTGACTGTCGTAAATTTACAGAAGGACAGGTAAACACCTTCTACAAAAGGAATTATAAATCCTAGTGTAAACGCGATCATCGTAGGAAGCACGAAGATCGGAAAATATCTCTTGATTGCTTTTTCCATAATATCACCTTTCTAAGTTAAGGTTTTGTCGGATAGGAAACCCGGGGAAGTTTCCTATCTGGCAAAAGAAAGGCAGGCGATCCCTCGCCCGCCCCTTTCGTCACTGCTTTATTCTGCCTCGGTTGCTGCCTCAGTATCTGCTTCAGTATCTGCCTCAGTATCTGCTTCAGTAGCATCCTCTGCTTCTTCGCTGTTCATCTCAGCATATTCAGTTGCCCAACCATCAACAAATGCGGTCTTCACTGCATCCCAGTCGCCAGTTCCCTGTGCATACTCAAGAAGTGCGCTGCCTACACCGTTTTTCCAGTTCTCAGATGGCATTGTGGTGAAGCACCATGCAACAGACTCTTTACCTGCTTCAATATACTCATTTGCTGCAGCTACTAACGGATTCTGTGCCTGATATTCATCTGTGAAGGTATCAAACGGAGTTACAAATCCCATGTCCTGAGACAGAGAAGTTCTTCCAGCATCGCTAGTGATTACCCAGTTCAAGAAGTCGAGTGTTGCCTGAATATCTTCCTCAGATGCCTGATTATTTACGCACCAATAGTTCTCACTTCCAGTACACAGGCCCTGATTTTCCTCTCCATCTACACCAATGTAGATTGGAAGCATACCCAAATCTTCGTCTGCTACTTCGTTGTCTTTGATATCATTGTAAGCCCAAGTACCATTCTGATAGAATACTGCCTCGCCAAGTGCAAACTCAGAAGCTGCATCCTCACCAGTCTTGCTGGAAAGTACAGTCGGCTCACATGTAGAATCTGTGATATACAGATCAAAAATCTGCTTGTAGTTATCAAGATATGTTCCCTTGATCGCATCAGTGGAATCGATACCGTCTGCTTTGTACTCATAGTAGATCGGCAGGTTTGCCAGATGTGTCTTAAATCTCCAGTCAGAAGAAGAATCAAATCCTGTGGAAGCGAAAGCACCTTCAATTCCCAGATCATCTTTCTTTGCCTGAATATCATCTGCTACTGCTTTCAGAGTTTCAAAATTGTTAATCTCATCAACGGAAGAAACAACAGCTCCATCAGTTGCAATATAATCATTCAAAAGTTTCTTATTATAAATCAGACCGTAAGTCTCGATTACATAAGCGATACCTGATACAGATCCGTCATCATTCTTCAGTGCGAAATCATCGCTCTTTAAATGCTTGTAAACTTCGCTGTCCTTCAGATCATAGCAATAATCCTTCCATGTAGCCAGACCAACTGGTCCATTTACCTGGAACAATGTCGGAGCCTCTGACTTAGCCATCTCAGATTTCAGAGTGGACTCATAAGTTCCGGAAGCTGCTGTAACAACATCTACCTGCACACCAGTCTCTTCGGTGTACTTTTCTGCCAGTTCCTTCCACTGATCTGCCTGCTCAGGCTTGAAGTTCAGATAATAAACTGTTCCTGTTGCCTCGTCTGCTGATACAAGTGTAGCTGGGAGCATACCCATTGCCATGGTTGCTGAAAGTCCAAGTGCTGCAATTTTCTTTACATTCTTCATTTTGAAATCCCTCTTTCTTTCATAAAATAAATGAATAATTGTTCCGACTGGAATGTTCTGGAAACGTTGTCAGTAACGTTTCCGGTAACGTTTCCGGTTGATGGCTTTATACTATCACCAATTAGATAGTTTGACAAGTGTTTTTTTACAAAAATTTGTTTTTTGTTTATTTTATTCAGTTCAATCGTGCGTTTTTTGTGCAGTTTTTACATGTGCCAGATTATTTTATTCTTGATATTCAAAATATATTACGTGATTATAGACATGGCGGCAAAATTGTTACTATTCCCAATATTTGCACCGAAGGGCTTTCGTAACATGACGCGTGAACAGTAACGAGTTTTCACGAGGAAGAGCAATAAAAACAGCAATCATCTTGCAGATGAAAATAGTATATGGTATCATTTCCGTGTAAAACAAAGCTGCTTTTAAATTTAGTCAGCTTTCGATTTAAAAATCAAAAGGAGCAACAAAAATGGACAACTTTATATTCAGCATCAATGCAACTCTTCCGATCTTTTTAACCATGGTTCTCGGACTTGTATTTCGTAAGATCGGTGTGTTTGATGATGCATTTACTAACAGAATGAACAGCTTCGTATTTAAATTTGCACTTCCTGCATTGCTGTTTGAAGACTTATGGGAAGAAAACTTTTATCAGGCCTGGGATGGAGGCTTTGTACTTTTTTGTTTCTGTGCCACTCTTGGCTGCATAATTGTTTCTACTGCTTTGTCATCCTTTTTGAAAGATAAATCTGACCGAGGTGAATTTATTCAGGGTTCTTACCGCAGCAGCGCAGCTATTCTTGGCATCGCCTTCATCGTTAACATTTATGGACAATCGGGCATGGCACCACTTATGATTATCGGAACTGTGCCGCTTTATAACATTTGTGCAGTAGCAGCACTGACGCTGACTTCTCCGGCACTATCATCTGCTAAAAGTGATCCAGCCTCTGAAACTTCAGCATCAAAATCAACTTCAGTTTCTAATAGTGACCGCCTTTTTCGTACTGTAAAAGGCATAATTACAAATCCAATTATCCTAGGAATTGCTGCGGGTTTTGCCTGGTCACTTCTTAAACTTCCGCATCCGACCATCCTTCAAAAAACAGTACATAACCTCGGCGTACTTGCCACACCGCTTGGTCTGATGGCAATGGGAGCATCCTTCGATATCCAAAAAGCCTTCTACAAACTAAAGCCGTCAATAGCATGCGCATTTTTAAAGCTTATCGGCTATTCCGGCGTTCTTATGCCAGTCGCTATTGCTCTAGGTTATCGAAATGAAGCACTTGTTGCCATTCTCGTTATGCTTGGATCTGCCACAACGGTCAGCAGCTACACAATGGCAAAAAGCATGGGACATGAAGGTACACTAAGTGCCAGTGTCGTCATGCTTACAACACTTTTGTCTGCATTCTCACTAACCGCTTGGCTGTTTATATTAAAGACAATGAGCTTCATTTAATGTTTTGTATTTAACAGAATATTTTTATCTAAAAAGGAGGCTGCGCTGTTGTGAACAGCGTTGCCTCCTTTTGATGATCATGATCACTCAAAATCTCTTGTAATATTTGTAAGCCATTTGCCTCTGAAATAATGAATGAATACTGCCGGCATTTTTTCAAACTCATCCAAAGTCATTATAAAATATACCCAGATTGGTGGCAATTTGAGAACATATGCTGCAAGGAATGTGAGCGGAACTGCAACAAGCCACATAAATACAGAATCTATGATCATTCCGAATCTGGAATCACCGCCGCCTCTAAAGCATCCGCATATAAGACAAGTATTGATTCCTTCTCCCAAAAGGCGCCATGTTGTCATAATTATAAAAATGCCAAGGTAATAAATAGCTGTCTCTGTCAGCTTATCACGATAGAAATCAAGTATCAAAGGACGAATTGCCAGAATAATAACGCATCCGACCATACTTACAATAGTCGTTATTCTAAGCATACGTTTTCCATACTCTCTGGCTGTATCAATGTGATCCTGTCCTAACTCCTGGCTGACAATAATAGTGGTAGCGTTAGCAAAACCACGACAGGCGATAGCACCAATATTTACTACCATGACGGCAACGGCATTTGCTGCTACCATATCATTTCCAATATGGCCAAGGATTGCCGCGAAAGCTGAACTAGCAAAACTCCAGACAACATCATTTATTACGGCTGGACTTGCAATCTTCATAAAATCCCTGAACAGAATACCAGACTTTGAGAAGAAGTATTTTATTCTAAATCTGACATCAGAACTGTTTAATGAGTAGATAAGACAAATGAGTACTTCTACCATTCTGGCAATAACAGTACCAAGAGCAACACCAGTGACTCCAAGCTTCGGAAGTCCAAACAGACCAAAAATAAATGTAGCATTACAAAGTACATTGACACAAAGAGAAACAACGTATGTAACAGAAGGCAACATTATTTTTCCGATACTTCGAAGAGCACTCATAAAAACCTGAGAGAATCCCATAAACACAAACGAAAATGAAATCACCCTCAAATACTCACTGCCGGCAGCAATCGTATCAGGACTGTTTGTGAAAATCCTCATGATCGTAGTTGGCATGGAAAATGAGATAATGAAAAATATCAAAGAACTGATCAGTGATATTCGTTCTGCCAGACCAAGAATCTTCTCTACTGTCTTTTTATCACCCTTTCCCCAGTACTGAGCACATAAAACCGAAGTACCTGTGGCCATACCGTAATATAAACAGAAAAGAATAAAAGTATATTGGTTAGCAAGTGATGAAGCCGACATAGCAGTCTGGCTTACATATCCAAGCATTACCGTATCAGCAATGTTTACTAATGTTCCAATCAAATTTTGAATCATGATTGGAAATGCTAATTTTGATGCGTATTTTAAGAAATCTTTTTTATTAAGCATACAAACGTTCTTCCTTTTTATTTTAATCCTTTTTCGCTAAATTTCAAATCAGATAGTCTCCCGCGAAATTTAACTTGCATCTTCTCGCACAGCTTCGCATATACGTGCTCCACAAACCATGGTTCTGTTGATTTCTCTGCAATCTGATCTACACGAATCCAGGCAACTGCACTATTCTCCTCTGGACGATTCTGCACAGCATCTTTTGGGTCTGCCTCCATCAGATACGTCACATTTAAATGAAGATGTGTAGAAACATAGTGTCCTTTTTTCATATGACCGTCCACAGACAAAATTTCTATCGAAAATGGCTCATCTAATAGAAATTTTACATGCGTCAATCCAGATTCCTCCATGACTTCTTTTTGTGCTACATGGTGCAGATCGGCATCGCCATCTGCGTGACCACCAAGCCACGCCCAGGAATGATAGATGTTGTGATATGCCATCAGCACGCTTTTTTTGTCTGGACTCACTACCCACGCAGATGCAGTTAGATGGGCAATTTCATTTTCTCTTGTAAGAATGTCTGAGCCACTCTCAAACCACTTTAATAAAATGGCTTTGTCATGCTCCTCCTGCTCGTTAAACGGCATGAATTTTTGAATTTGCTGTTCAAGTTTAGATAATTCTTTTGTCATTTAGTGGCATATCCTTTCTCTTTTTTATTGTAACACATTTTTCGAATTTTGCTTCTCCATTCTCTTTAGCTCTGGAAGAACTGTGCACAGCATCACAACAAGGCAAAGTGTTCCGCCAATTACATTTGATACTGGCTCAGCAAGGAACACTCCTGCCGTTCCCATATGAAACATATATGGCATCATATACGTGAGTGGTACAACAATAAAGACCTTGCGAAGCAGTGAGAAAAAAATTGCCTGTTTCTTTTTATTCAACGACTTGAATACGGTCTGTCCAATATATTGAAAATCCATGCAGATAAATGCAGCAAAATATTGTTTTAATGCCGGAACTGCATCCTTCATCAAGGCCGCATCAGAGCTGAAAATTCCAATCAATGCATTCGGGAATAAAATAATAATACTCCACATCACTGCTGTATAGCCAAGAATCATAGTACTCATCACTGCCATGGCTTTTCGCACTCGCGCTGGACGACATGCACCATAATTGTAGCTTAAAATTGGGGAAGTGCCCTCATTCATTGCATAAATTGGAGTCTCAACTAGCTGACGCACGCTTGACACAATCGTCATAACAGATATGTAAATATCGCCGCCGACATCTGACAAAATATTGTTGCAGCAGATAGATACCAAACTGTTTGTCAGCTGCATAATAAATCCTGCCGTACCAAGACTCACAATGTTTTTTGCGTAGCCTATGCATTCAGAGAACTCTTTTTTCTTTAAAAAGCGAACCTTCAGCTCAGATTTTCTTGTCAAAAAGACAAACACAAATAATGCAGATAACGCTTGGGAAATTACGGTGGCAATCGCTGCCCCCTGTACTCCAAATCCCAACACAAAAATAAACAGCGGATCGAGCAAAAGATTTGCTACTGCACCAACCGCAACTGAGGTCATTCCAATAGTGGAATACCCTTGTGCATTAATAAACGGATTCATACCTGTCGCAATCATAGACGGCAGCGTTCCAATCAGATAAATCATCAAATACGGATATGCATAGACAAGCGCATCAGTTGAGGCACCAAATAATACCAGAAGCGGTCTGGCAAATATAAAGCCAACTGCCATCAGCACTACTGCACATACGCAGACCATCGTAAATGATGTATTCATCACATTTGCAGCTCTTTGTGGCTCACCCTTTCCTCGATAAATCGAAAATAATGGTGCACCACCGCTTCCAAACAAATTGCTAAATGCTGTGATCACTACAATTAGTGGAAAACAAAGTCCAACCGCACCGAGAGCCGCTGTTCCAATGTTTGGAATACGAGCAATATAAATACGATCCACAATATTATACAAAAGATTTAAAATCTGAGCGACAAGCATCGGAAGCGCTGCTCCTAGGATATTTCCAGTCACAGTTCCGTGTTCAAAGTCAATTCGTTTCATAACGAGAAAACCATTCCTTTTCTTTCTTTTTCAAACAAAAAATATTTTTTTCATATAATGGTCGTCCCCTATCAGCATTCCACTGCAACCTTTATCACTCCATCTTTTTTATTTTCAAAAAGATCATATGCTTCTGCTATTTTGCTAAGCGGATATGTATGCGTGATAAGCGGCTCTGTATCAATTTTTCCCTCTGCAATCAGCCTAAGTGTCTCTTTGCAGTCACAGCCATCCACTCCGCCTGTTTTAAATGTAAGATTCTTTCCATACATATCTGGAAGCGGCAAAAGCTGCGCCTTCTCGTAAAGAGCAACTATCGTTACAATTGCATTTGGTCTTGCGCATTCCCAAGATAAGCGAAACGTTGATTCTGCTCCTGCCACCTCAAGAACCACATCGGCTCCGCCGTGATCACTGTTTGCCAAAACGAAGTCTGCACATGCTTCTGGTGAAACTGTCATTACCTCAGGATAATGCTCATTAATAAAATGAATCCTGTTTTCATCTTTTTCACATAAAATGATTCGCTTCGGCTTCTTTAACATGACACAAAGCAGCGTACAAATTCCTGTCGGCCCAGCACCGATGATTAACACTGTATCATCCTCTGTAATCTCAGAAATACGTGCTGCCCAATATCCTGTGGCTAAAACATCACCTACAAATAAAGCCTGTCTGTCAGTAACACCTTCTGGAATTTTATTCAAGCCCTGATCAGCAAACGGTACACGCACATATTCTGCCTGACCACCATCAATACGACAGCCCAATGCCCAGCCACCATTCTCGTCGGTACAATTATTTACGTATCCCTTCTTACAGAAAAAGCATTCACCGCAAAATGTCTCTACATTAACTGTCACACGATCTCCCGGCTTAACATTTGTTACTGCGCTGCCAACTTCCTCAACAACACCTACCATCTCATGGCCTACTGTTATGCCAGGAACTGCACGAGGAACACTTCCATGTTTAATGTGCAGATCGCTTGAACAAATGCTGGCAAGCGTTACCTTCACAATTGCATCTCTCTCATGCATAAGAACTGGCTTTGGTTTTTCCATTAATTCAAATTTTCCTTTTGAAACATAAGTATATGTCTGCATAATAATACTCCTTTGATTTTATAACTCTATCACATCTCAGGCTCTTTTTCCACCAAATTTTGCTTTCTGATTTTATAATACAACAGTCCCACAATATCTGCCAGCGCCCATCCGATTGGAATTGACCACCAGATGCCAACCACACCTATTGCCTGTATTGCAGACAATATATATGCCAACGCTACTCGTGTTCCAAGTGAAAATACTGTAAGTACCACACTCATTCCCGGTCTGCCCAAAGCACGATACAGACCATACAGCAAAAACAGCCATCCGATTCCAATATAAAATGCACCTTCTATGCGCAAGTAACGGACTCCTTCCATTATAATAGCCGTTTCTTTTGCATCCACAAATATCATCATAAGTGGTTTTGCGAATATATACACAAACGCTGATACCACTACACAGAAAATTGCAGATATACGAACTGCCGCTTTCAGCCCCTGCTGTATTCTCTTCTTTTCTTTTGCTCCATAATTTTGTGCAATAAATGTAGAAAATGCGTTTCCAAAGTCCTGCACAGGCATATATGCAAAAGCATCTATCTTTACAGCAGCCGCAAACGCTGCCATGACAACAGTTCCAAAGCTGTTTACCAGCCCCTGTACCATAAGTATTCCAAGATTCATTACAGACTGCTGAATGCATGTCAGCATTGAAAAAGAAATGATTTCTCTGATTCGTTCTTTTTTCAGATATCTGATTTTCCAGATTGCACACACCTGTTTATAACGCATAAGTGTATAAACCATTATGCCAACACCTGACAGATACTGTGAAATCACTGTCGCCTGCGCTGCTCCTGCCACTCCAAGTTTCAAGCCAATGACAAACCAAAGGTCAAGAATAATATTGAGTATTGATGACACTGCCAGAAACAAAAGTGGTATAACAGAATTACCTATTGCCCTAAGATATGAGGCAAAGTAATTGTATAAAAAAACTGCCGGAATCCCCATAAAGATTACAAACAAGTATTCTCTCATGTCACCCCACACTTCATCCGGAACTCTTAGAAAAGTTCGAAGCCCACTAAGGCTAATATAGGCAATAATATTAAGTAATATCGTCACAGCAGTAATAAAGAAAAAAGATGCGCAAATATCCTCTTTAAGACCATTTTCGTCCCTCTGCCCAAATCTGATAGAAAACAATACTCCGCTTCCAATACACAGACCAAGAATAATTGACGTTATAAACGTCATAAGCGTAAATGATGAACCTACTGCTGCAAGTGCCTTTTCCCCAAGAAACTGTCCAACTATAAGTGTATCTGCAATATTATAGCATTGCTGAAGCAGATCACCAAGTATCATTGGAATGGCAAATAAAAGCATTGACTTTACAACAGATCCTTTTGATAAATCCCTATTCATTATTTTTTCTCCAAAACGTAAGTTTTATATTTCGTTATGCAATAATTGATATAGTATTTAAGAATTGCGTCTGTAACTTGGTAGGAATGCACTGGACTTAATATTAAACGAATCTAATTTTCTGATTTACTGCATCCACCTCAGCCTCTATGCCAAATGGAATGATACATCTTGGTGTTGCATGTCCAATATTTATGTTTGCAACAACTGAGATATTTGGATTATCTATTACATCTACAATAATTTTTTTGTATTCATCAAAATAGAGTTCATTCATTGGCTTACCGCATATCACTCCTGAAACCACATCAAAGACTCCCACCTTTTTTAAGGTCTCTACCATCTTTCTGTAATGCTTAGGATCCGGTTGTTCTTCACTTGTTTCAAGAAGAAGTATTTTCCCCTTCCAGTCCTCTAAACTTGGGAAAAGATCGTATTTTTCGCATAGCGAAATGGTATCTGGATATCTGCTGTTATCAAATATATCATATATACTTTCAAGACAGCCTCCCAGAATCTTTCCTGCAAAAACAGGCTTTCCTTGAAGAAGTTGAAATCCCTCATTTTCATGTTTTGTTCTTTCAGTACCAACTGCACTTTTGGACCAGTCAGTTCTCTCTTCATACCACACATCACTCGGTACAATTTCCTTGATGTTTCCTGTTTTGATTAATTCTTCAAAAAACTTCTTTGTATAAGGCAGCATATCATCTTCCATTTCACATACATCTGCCAAAAATGACTGACCATAAAATGTCCCAAATCCCAACTTATGCAGCATAAGATGATTCATTGTAGTATCTGAAAATCCAAGAAATATTTTTCTCTTTTCTGCTTTTTCAATAGCATCTTTAAGTTCATTGTTTTTAAACAGATATGGAAGAAGTCGATATGTATCATCTCCGCCAATAGCACAAAGAATCATATCAACTTCTTCATCACATATTGCTGCAAGAAGGTCATTTGCCCTCTCCTTTGGATGATTTTTTACATACTCAATTCCCTTCATTGCATGGGGCATAATTTTTACATTCAATCCAAATTGTTCTAATCTTTTAAGCCCTATATTAACTTCATGCTTTACAAAATCTTCACCTATCGTTCCTGCTGAAAGGCTCACAAGTGCTACAGTCTTAATCATAACTCTCCTCGCAAACTCGGTTTTATTGTTTTGATAGCTAATCTTCCTTCGCCATCACGCTTACATGGTCTATTCTCTTTTCGTACATCAACGGCACATCCACATTCTCAGATCTTAATAAATCTTTTTAATTGTTCCTGTTATACCATATTCGTTCTGAAAATTTTCCAAATCCTGTGAAGTCCTAATTAACATGACTTCCTCAAATTTTCCCGTACTCAAATTAAGAAATCCTGCCACTTGCTCTCCTGTACAAATACTGCATCGTATCACTGGTTCTTCATAATTTGAATCATATTGTTTTTCGTGTTTAGAAAATTTCCGACTTATTTTTTCTACAAGTTTCATTCTAGCACCTCTTTTCTGTGAATGTATCGGTTAGGTTCTTTTGACAGATGCGTGTTTGAAAATATCCAAAACCATGATTATAACAACAACTGCGCCAACAGGAATCGCCATGCAGCAAAGTAAAAAAGTAATAATATCATTGTCGGGCTTAATCTTATAGCTGCCCTTTGATGTGCGATAAACTTCAACTGAAACTTCATCGCCTCTGCGAATCTTGTCCTGAAATGGCAGGCTGTTTTTTAGCTCGTTCTGACCGAAAACAAAATAAGTCCTTCCTTTGTAAGTTGTTCCGTCAACAACAAAGGAAACCTTTGTATTGTATTCTGAACGAATTAAGATATCAGCATCATTTTTTTCATCCTTTCGGCGACATTCCTCAACGACAGCATTAACAGTTCTGATATCAGTAGAATTTTTATACTCTTGGTTTTCAATCTTATTAGAAACGATGCCATAAACTCCGGCAACAATTAAGCTAATACCTATAAGAAAACCAAGTAAAGAAATCTTGATATCACCCTTTTTTGAAGAATTTTTTTCCATAATAATCCTCCCTTCATCACCTTCTCAATTAACTATATTGTATCATGTCAATTGTACCACGTCAATTAGTCTGGTATGAAGGGATAGTGTAACTTTACTTTTGGGGTATTGTTCACGGGGCTATGTTACGGAAGCCCGAACTGTAACACTTGGAGATCGACAAGCAGTTTTACTTGGTAAAGACACCAGATAGATTACTAGTCAAGGACACGGTAGCTGGTTGAGGGCAATTTACCGTGTCCATTTTATAACTTCATTCTTCATCTGGCTTAAATTGATCAGGATATACATGACTTCCATCATACCCACATATGCCCATTCTAGGCGAATTACAGATTGATTTGTCACACCAGAAAAATCCATAATCATATTCCATCGGATTGATCCACTTTGCTTCATTCTGTTCACAATTGCTGCACATTATTTTCGGGGGATTATTTCGAGATAAAATTACAATTTCATTATCCTCTTTTCACCATCACGGCAACTATGTATGTTCAGAATAAGTTCTGTCGTGGAACCAAAATCATACGCACAGGAAATTGAATCCCCTACTTCTACAACATCTTTTAAGCGATAATTCATATTTTCTGAATCCTGAAACCGCAATCACAAGCTACAGTCTTCGCAGTATTCTTTTAAATCAAACTATGTTCTCCAGATTTTACACAATACTCTTTTCCATCCTTCTCAAAATATATCGTATATGCGGTTGGATTAAATACTCGCTTTGCGTCCATGCTGAATACAAGCTGTCTATATGCCGTGACATATTCATAAATCTCTATATTCGTTGCATACCAGATATTATCTCTGCCACCAATGTATTCTGCAAAATTTTCAATCACATCCCAATTATCATGTGCCTCAAATTCGTAGCTGTGTCCCCACACATACATCATATACATATACTGGGTCTTTTTGAGTTCTAAGAAACGCTTTCCGTTCTCAATCAGGTTATGGTTGTGATGGCAGGTTGCTTCCCATGCAAGGTAATTTTCCGGCATGGAAAAATCATCCGTATTTCCAACAATGCGGCTGTACTCGATACCAAGCTTTGGCAGAAGCTCGATGATTTCCCTATTATAAGAACCGTTTGGATAAGAAAGTCCCCGCACCGGATATCCTGCGATACGCTCGATATATCTGCGGTCCTCAAGCACCTGTACTGCCACCTGTTCAACCGGGCTTCTTGCAATCGTCGGGTGGGTTACGGTATGGCAGGACATCTCGTGCCCCTCGTAAAGAGCCTTCCACTCCTCAGATGGAATCCGCTCCGGTCCGTGCATCCCGGAATTTAAGTGAAAAGTTCCCTTGATTCCATAGTGGTTAAATATGGAAACGAGCCGTCTGTCTGCCAGTTTTCCGTCATCATAGCTCATCGTTAAAACCTTGTGTTTTCCTTCCGGAAAACAGATATAAATTACCTTCATTGCATCACTCATTTTCTGTTCCTCCTGTGCCTTTTGCACATTTTATCCTATCTGCTATTTTACACAAAAACAGAGCATATCTCAAGCGGATTCTACTCCATCATAAGTTCTTCCACTGTCACAAACACATAACCCTGCTCCTGTAAAGTATCAATGATTTGAAACGCCGCTTTCACGGAGGATTCCGATGCGTCGTGAAGGAGAATAATGTCATTTTCCTGCACTTTATCAAGGACGCGTGCTGCAATGACAGAAGAATTATCCGTTGCCCAGTCCCGCGGGTCTACATCCCAGAGCACCTCCATCATCGTTGTCTTGTAGTCAAGATTTTCCTTCCAGCAGCCAAACGGCGGTCTGATATACTGTGGATACTCCCCCGTCAGTTCCAAAATCACCTGGTTCGTCTTATCGACCTGCTCCACTGCCGCCTCATCGGTCAGATTGCAGAGGTTTACGTGCTCATAGGAATGGGTTCCAATCAAATGTCCGCCCTCATGAATCTTTTTTACAATGTCCGGAAATTTTTCCGCTTCCTTCCCCAACAGGAAAAAAGATGCCGTCACGTTCCGCTCCTTTAAGCCCTCAAGCAGTTCTTCCGTATAATCCGGGTTTGGTCCGTCGTCAAAAGTGATCGCCACCTTTTTTTCTGCGATATCTTCCAGTGCCGCAAAAGAAACGGTTTCTGCCGCCTTTCCATGATTTCCGCCCCACTGACAGACTGCTGCCGCGAAAATAACTGCGGCGATCAGAACATCTTTCGGATAACTATGTATTTTTTTATTATGAACCTCTCTCATAAATAAAAGCAATTTTTCTATCACAACGCCCCTGAACCGTTTGCTTTTCTCTTATTTGTAATATATGACTGGTGTTGTGGCTTTTATACATACTATTTTCTACCAAAAAGGCAGTTACCACTTCCTTGATAATCTCTATTCCTGCGCTGTTTTTTGCGCATCTCAAGTTTGTGCGTAAGCACAAATCTTGCGTGTGAAAAAACTTATTTTTTACACTAATCTCCATTCTTAAACCAACTGCAGAATTGATATTTTTTTATTTTTTGCCAGGTCATATCTGATTTCCGTCATCTGATTATCCTGATCTAAGACAGCAACGACCGGACGGATAGAATTGTCCGTCTGGCATACAACGATTCCTGTTTCTCCTGTATTCAGCCGGATTTTCGTACCGACCGGATAATATGCAACTATTTTCTGTAATACTTTTACGATTTTTCGTTCAAATAAAAGATCTGCTGCCTCTATCATTGTCTCAAGTGCCTGCTGTACACTGATTCTTTTGCATTCCATTCCGGAAATCATACAATCAAATGCATCACATACCTGCAATATATTACACTCGATATCTTTTGTTTTTTGTTTTAAAGGATAACCGGAACCGTCTTTTCTTTCGTGATGCGATAATACCATCTTTTTTGAAACAGGCGATATCCAGTCCTCACCTTCCAACGCTGAATATGCCAGTATTGTATGTTTTTTCAATTCAAATACTTCCGATGCCGGTCTGTTATCCATATCAAAATTAATATATGGAACCGTGATGTAACGCATACCAAGATCATGCAAAAGTGCCCCTATTGCAATATCAATATAAGATTCTTCTTTTACTTTTAACATTTTTGCAACCACCAAAGACAACATGGTCACAAGGACGGTATGCTCATAAAGACTTCCATTGCGTTCTTCTATATCTATGACTTTTGGCTGTTCTTCTTCCGTTATTTCCCTGACAATTTCATTTGCAAGGTCCGTCATTTTGTTCAATGAATTTTTTCCATGGTAAATATGATTTTCCAGGATTTTTTGAACTTCACTGACATAATATTGTTTTCTCTCTTCACTGATAATAAAATGTGTTGTTTCAAAGGCTTCATACGGATCTTCAATACATACGGTATCGATACCCAAAAAAGAAATAAGATCCAAATACTCCGGTTTTAACACTGTTCCACCGGAAATCAATATTTCTTTTTCTTTTGTTATAACCGGTTCCACCAGTGTTTCTCCGCCTACAAGTGATTTGACCTGCCGTATTCTCATTATTTCTCCATAACTTTATTTCTCACACTATTCCTCATCCGAATTTTTCAAATTACCATTCGGATCCATTGCACGTTTTAAAGCTTCCTGTTCTTCCTCTGATAAAACAATTACAGAATTACCATCAATAATTTCTTTAATATATGTATAGCAGCCCTCTCTGGTGTGCATTGCATTAATAATAAATCCATTATTGCGCATATCTAACATTGCAAGAGAAAAACTTAATTTTCCTCCCATCTCATGAAATGCATCATACTTGATCAAGCCCATCTTCTGATAGGTACGCTGCATATTTTTAGAGAGTACTTTAATATTGCTGTCATTTTCTTCATTTGATTCTAACAGGGAATCAACCTGATCTAACCTTTGAATCAATGTATCTTCCAGTGTCTTTGCATCTTTTCCACTCATAAAAATGCGGTAATTCTTTTTTAATTTTTTCATCTGAACAATATTTACAATTGTTAATATAAATAAAATCAAAAGAACTCCACAAAGCCCTATAATAATATAATCTGAGTCAAACCCTAAATATTTTGATATCATTATTTTACCTTTCACCTTTTAGAACAAATGTTCTGTATATGTATATTTTATGCAATTGTGCGGATCAGATCAATAATACGATCCAGTTCATCCATAGAATAATATTCTATTTCTATTTTTCCTTTTTGATCATCTTTTTTGTTGATAGCAACTTTTGTTCCAAGAATTGATTTCATCTTCTCCTCTAAATCATGATAAATTGCCTCCATTGCAGGATCTGAAACCTTTTTCTTTTCTACTGGAATATCTTTATTGTTTTGAATTTTCTTTACCAGTTTTTCTGTCTCACGCACGCTTAAATTTTCATCAAAAATTTTCTGTGCAGTTGCAAATTGTTTCTCCACATCCTCAATTCCAAGCAGTGCTCTTGCATGGCCGGTTGTGATCATATCATCGATTACCATCTGCTGAACACGTTCATCTAATTTTAAGAGCCTCATAGAATTTGTTACAGCGGTTCTGCTCTTAGAAACACGCTCCGCAACCTCATCCTGTTTTAAATGGAACTCTGTTAAAAGTCTTTTATATGCAAACGCTTCCTCGATTGGATTTAAGTTTTCTCTCTGTATATTTTCTACTAATGAAATTTCTACAACTTCCTGATCGGTAAGATTCATGATCCGGACCGGAACTTCTTTTAATCCCGCAAGTTTTGCGGCTCTCCAACGTCGTTCCCCAGCAATAATTTCATAATAATCCTTTTTATCCAATACAAGTAACGGCTGAAGCACTCCCACCTGCTTAATGGATTCTGATAAATCCACCAATGAATCCTCATCAAAGTTTTTTCTAGGCTGTTCTCTGTTTGGTTCCACTTTATTGATATTAACAAAGATTCCATCTGTCTCATTTTTTTCAGAACCAGCATTTACTTTTACCGTCTCAGTTTCTTTATTTGCATTTACTTTATTTGGAATCAATGAATCAATTCCCTGTCCCAGACCACGTTTTTTTGTTGCCATACTTTTATACATTCTTCCTTTCCATAACTTCTTTTGCTAACATGCGATAGCTTTCCGCTCCTGCTGACTTTGTATCATACATATTGATAGGCAGTCCGTGTGACGGTGCCTCTGCAAGACGGATATTTCTAGGTATTAATGTATCATAAATTTTGGTATCAAGATTTGTTCTTACGTTTTCTACAACCTGATTTGACAAATTTGTTCTTACATCATACATAGTAAACACAATACCATCAATGTGAAGTTCCGGATTTAATCTCTGCTGAACAAGATCAATGGTATGTATCAACTGACTGAGTCCTTCCAAAGCATAATATTCACACTGGATTGGAACAAGTACAGAATCTGCTGTGGTCATAGCATTAATTGTTAACATATTCAATGATGGTGGACAATCAATAATGATAAAATCATAATCATCACGAACGTAATCTACAGCATTTTTCAAAATGTATTCTTTATCTTCAATGCCTAACAATTCAATCTCCGCCCCCGCAAGATTCACATTGGACGGTATAATCTTCATTCCATCCACTACAGTATCAACCATACTTTCCTTGATAGAACATTCATCAAGCATTAATTCATATACCGTGTTTTCCAGTTCATTTTTATTTACACCTAATCCGCTTGTCATATTTCCCTGCGGATCAAGATCAATTGTTAAAACTTTTTTTCCTGCTTCAGCTAAGCAGGAAGCAAGGTTAATCGCCGTTGTTGTCTTACCTACACCGCCCTTTTGGTTGGCGATTGCTATAATTCTGCTCATTATAATCCTCATTTCCTTCTTTATTGGTTTCATTATAGCACTTATATATATGCATTTCTATAAAAAAATGTTTCACGTGAAACATTTTGTGTATTTTTACTTCTAATATTTATTTCACATTTGAATAATTATATATTTTTTATTGTTTTTGGAGATTCTTTGTTTGATGCATAGCTTACTCAACATGAAATCTTCTATACTTTTATATAACAGATAAAATATCCAACAAATAATGTTTCACGTGAAACATCTGTGTATTGATTTCGTATTTAACAACTAAAATATATTTTACCTTTTATAATATTGGGTGGAATACTTTCATTTATGTATACTTTATCAGAATACTATTGTGTAATTATTTTATTTATATATAACTCTATTAGATATTATTGTGTAATTATTTTATTTATGTATACTCTATTAAAATATTAACGTGCTATAATTTCATTTTTATTTACTCTATTGAAATATTAACGTGCTATAATTTCATTTTTATTTACCCTGATAAATATTATCGTACAATAATTTTCACCATATAAACACTGATAAAATTGAATATGCAATGTTTCACGTGAAACATTGCATATTCAATTTTATACTTATTTTAATTGGTTACATATTAAGCTTCACTCTCACGCTGCTTTCAATAAACATAATATTTTTACTTGCATCTTAATTTTATGCGTAATCACAAATATTGCGTATATTTTTTCCACCATATCATATTTCTATATTTTCAGTATTTTATTAATAACTATGAATTACTTTGATATTTTACAGTTATATAATATTAATTTTACTATTTTGGTGCATATTGCTTTCCAGTAAAATCATAATATTATGCACGATGAAAAATATCGTATTCTAATTTGCATAATATGCAAAATATACCATAATCTTAAACTTTATTGATTAAATACTGTTTCTTATTTTAAGCCATTTATACCTCTCCAATATATACTTACTTGTTTTTACTTTGTAGTCATTTTATATTTTCCGTATTTTTATAATATTATATTTTGTAATAATGTACCCCGATATAATAATTTATCATTTTATACTCTATCTCTGTTCTAATCTGCTCAGCACAAAATCATTATTTTTCGTTCATCTTTTAACTACCGGTTTTTTTATTTACAGAATAGAATTTTATAATCAATAGATTCTATACCTTGCAGGTAAATCTCCTATTTTAGATGACACATTACACCACATTCCATAAACATATCTATTATTATAAATAAGAATATTTTTGATAAAAAAGACATAAAATAAAAAGCTGCCTGTGCCCATTTTGTCAGTCTGGCAATCAGCCTGATTCAGTGCTATTTACAGTAAATTTTTTGTGAGGTACAAATTCCACATTCATTGTTTAACTTTGATAGAAAATTAGTGAATCCTAGTTTACCCGTTTATTTACAGTGATATTTTTTCATAAATTAAATCACAAATAAGCATCGAGTCAAAGCTTAATCATTATTGTTCTTCACATTACTCCAAGATAATCTGCATCAGGAAGATCATAGCATTCTTAATATTTATTAGATTTAATTCATTGCTATCAATTTTCTTATTTTAAGACAATGGAATAAAATATACAATTCTTTGTATATTTTTCAATAATAGAATGCACGCTCTGCAAACATTCTATTATCATGAATCAAAAAAGTGTCGTTACAATGTTTCACGTGAAACATTGTAATGACACTTCAAATCATTACGTTAATTTATAATCAATTTCTTAGATGGTAATCAGGTTATTGCGAATCGCAAATACTGCTGCCTGTGTACGATCTGTTACTCCGATTTTTTTAAAGATATTAGAAACATGATTCTTCACAGTACGTTCGCTGATATTCAAATGCTCTGCAATTTCTTTATTATAAGTTCCATAAGAAAGCATCTTTAAAACTTCCAGTTCTCTTCTGGTAAGACTTTCAATCTTACTGCTATCACTATCCCGGTCAAGCATCTTGGAGTTTAAAACTGGTATTAAACTTGGCTGAATATAATCTTCTCCATTTACAACTGCTAAAATTGCTTTTTTCAATTCTGCAGACTCAGAATCTTTTAACAAATATCCATTTACTCCAATATCAACAGCCTTTAAAAGATACTCTACTTCATTGTGTACCGTTAATACCAACACCTTGACTTTCATTTTCATATCTTTCATTTTCTGAAGGACTTCCAGTCCATTCATATTTGGCATATTAATATCCAGTAATAAAATATCTGGTACAACTGTTTTTAATTTTTCAAGACAGTCTACTCCGTCACATGCTTCAGCAATAACTTCAAAATCACCTTCTAACTCCAGTAATTGTTTTAAACCTTCACGAATCATTGAATGATCATCTGCTATCATAACTTTTACTGCCATCTTTTATGTACCTCCCTATTCGGTAATCGGAACTTCAACCTGGATTTTCGTCCCCACATTTATTTTCGAATGAATGTCTATTTTTCCAGATAAAAGGTATACCCTTTCTTTCATCATAGATAAACCAAATCCTGAATTATCGGCTTTACAACTACACTCCGTTTCTTCATATGCAAATCCCTTTCCATCATCTTCAATAGAAAGTATGATTGTTCCCGGTTGATAATTTAATACAACTTTTATTATGGAACAATCTGCATGGCGGATTGCGTTGCTGCATGCCTCCTGTATAATCCTTAACAATGTAATTCCAATAACAGGATTAATTTTATATGACTCACCAACTACAGAAAAATTTATCTTTTTTGTTTCACTGCTCTCTAACTTCTCTAATGCACGTTCAATGGTAACTTCCAGGCCAATATCATCAAATGACATCGGTCGCAAATTATAAATCATGTTCCGTGTATCATTGATAATGTCCCGCAGCGTCTTAGACATGATATTTAATTCCAGTTTACACCGGACTTTATCCATATCAATCAACTTACTGCATAATTCAGTTTTATGAACCAGACTCGTCAGATTCTGCACGGTTGAATCATGCAATTCCCTTGATATACGCTGCCTCTCATTTTCCTGCGTCTCCAATAACTTGAGACGCAATATATCATCACTGATATCTGAATCACTATCATTTATCTTCTGTTCTAATTCAGCGATTGCCTCATTTAATTCGTCCAACTTTGCAATGCAGGATACATATTCTTTTTTTCTGGTATCTAACTGTTCCTGTAAAAGCTTCTGCTGATCTTCTAAATGCTGGATCTGTTCTCTGCCCTTCGGATTAACATCCCTTGGACTAAATGATTCATAATTTGAATCATTTTCCTCTTTTAAAAGCTTTATAAATGCCTTATTTTCCTTAATCTGCAATTCCAGTGCCTCGACTGACTTATGAATCTCTTCTTTATTCGACATCAGCTCCGACTGAAATTTTTTTAAATACTCACTTATCATATACTTCCTTCGAACATACGTTTTATATTACATAAATAATAGACCATTTTTATTTTATACTAAATTTACATTATTGAAAAGATAAAATATAAAATTTATTTGTATAAGAAGACAAAAGCGGCTATAATATTATTATAAAAAAACGCCTGTTATTTGGCAGATATGGAGGCATTTATGAATAAAAGTATGAAAAAAAACATCAGACACTTTTTTCTGTTAACTGCATTTGCCGCCGGAACCATCCATTTAGTAAATCGTTTCATTGATTTTACAGCTTCAATGAAAAATATATTAAAGACGGAAATATTAAAAAAGCAGAAGAAATGATTGATAGTTGTGACTTGTCATTAAATCAAGCTACATATTCTTTAGTAAAATTTGATACCGGAAATGGTATTGTAGACGCAATACTTACTGAAAAACAAGAAAAGGCAGCCACGGTAGATACTGTGATCACCTTTGATGGTGCTGTTGCAGCAAGTGCAATTGCTGCAACAGACTTATGTGTAATCTTC
>OLOQ01001119.1_pt1 | contig 27084 bp, 28 predicted proteins | sample 1673101 | NCBI WGS metagenome assembly OLOQ01 (sample SAMEA3136754, study PRJEB25190) | human gut metagenome | biome: human gut; feature: human-associated habitat; material: faeces | place: Austria | collected 2013 | reverse complement strand
AGGAGAGAATGAGCGTGAAAGAGAAAAGCCCTCTGTGGCCCTGCGTGCGGTTTTGAGAATCGGGTAGGGGCGCAACACCGGCAAGACGGGTTCTCCACCCTGTTGGAGCTGTGTAAGCCAGTTGTAGACGAATCCAGGGTTAGCGGCAAACCCGGGTGAGAGAAAAAACATCCCCCACCTCGCAAGAGAGAGGGGCAAGGCGGACGGGCAAAGGGATGGCAAAAAAAGAAAAAGCAGGTCCTGTCGGGATTGCAAAGGCAACGCATTGAAACACAGGATAGACTTGATGGAGAGCAGAATTTTTTCTCCATACAAGAAACTGGTTTGGAGAGGGCTGTGGGTGGCTCACATTGCTCCAACATTAAGCAGAGATTGCGGGGTATGATTACACAGCAGGAGAAAGGGTAGGCGCCAAAGAGCGGCACCTCCCCGGGTTCACAGCGCCCGGCAGAGCCGGTCGCTTCGGGCTTTTTCCCAGGGGTCAATTTCCCGTTTTCTATGGGTCAGTTTTGAGGCCTTGGGGTCAAGCTGTGGGTCAGAGAACGAAAAAAAGCCCGGAATTCCGGGAAAAACCTGTGGGTCAAACTGTGGGTTTGGCCCCAAAATCCAGATAGGAGAAATATATGGTGGACGAAAAAGCCAATCAGACCGAGAAACGCAAATTCGCCCTGTGGATCAGCAGGGACACCATCGAAAAGGCAAAGAAGCACTACAAGGACGACAACTGCTCCAGCGCCAGCGAGTTCATCGAAAAGGCGATTTTGTTTTACCTGGGGTACCTTGCCAGTCAGGAAAACCAAGATTACCTTGCCCAAGTGATCCCCGCCACTGTAAAAGGCATCGTGGACGAGAGCGCCAACCGGACGGGACGGCTGTTGTTCAAAACGGCGGTGGAACTGGCGGTCATGGAGAATATCCTGGCGGCTGTCTGCGACGTGGACCAGGGCGAGCTCAAGCGCCTGCGGGGCCAGTGCGTCAAGGAGGTCAAAGCCGCAAACGGGATGATCTCCTTTGAGGACGCCCTCCATTGGCAGAAAGGGTAAAACCAGTTGGCCCGGCTTGTCACAAAGTTCGGCTACCTCAAGGAAAACAGCGGCCGCTCCCGGGGCGGGTATGCCAAATACATCGCCACCCGGGAGGGGGTGGAGAAGCCGGACGAGTCCATCCGGGACCGGCCTGTCACCCAGGCCCAGCGGCAGCTCATTCAGAAACTGCTGGAGGACTTTCCAGATTCCAAAGAGCTATGGGAGTACGAGGACTACCAAAAATCACCTACCCTCGGCTCCGCCTCGGAGTTTATCTCCGCAGCTCTCGAACTCCACATGGGAGAACTTTCGGGTCGGTCGGGATACCTGAAGTACATGGGTACCCGCCCCCGAGTGGAAAAACAGGGCAGCCATGGCCTGTTCTCCTACGACGGGGAACCAATTTCTCTAGGCAAGGTGGCCCAGGAAGTGGACGCTCACCGGGGGAATATCTGGACAGCCATCTACTCCCTGCGCCGGGAGGACGCCCAGCGGCTGGGGTACTACACCGCCGCACGCTGGCGGGATTTGCTCCGCTCCCAGGCCATCACCTTGGCGGAGGGGCTGAAGATCCCGCCCACCCATCTGAAATGGTACGCCGCTTTTCACAACGAAGGGCACCATCCTCACGTCCACTTGATTGCCTACTCTACCAAGCCCGGCGAGGGGTTTCTCACGAAACAGGGCATGGACATCATCCGTTCCGCTTTGGCCCAGGAGATTTTCCGCCAGGATTTGGTCAGTGCCTATGAGCAGCAGACCGCCCACAGGGATGAACTGCGGCGGGTCAGCCGGGAGAAAGTGACCGGCCTCGTTCAGCAGATCAGCGGCGGGGTTTGCGAAAATCCAAAGCTGGAATCGATGCTGCGGGAGCTGACCGGGAAACTTTCCAACGTGAAAGGCAAGAAGGTCTATGGCTACCTACGGCCCGAACTCAAGGCGCTGGTCAACCAGATCGTGGACGAGCTTGCCAAGGATGAGCGGATTGCCCAGCTCTACGACTTGTGGTATCAGGACAAGCAGGCTGCTCGGAACGTCTACGATGAGAGACCCCTACAACGGGTACCCCTCTCGGAAAACCCGGACTTCAAGCCAATCCGCAACGCAGTGGTACGGGCGGCGGTGGAGCTGGACGTGGAGCAGCGACAGACACAAAACCAGAACTACGCCCCGCCCCTCCTGCCCATGGCTACCCGGCTGCTGCGGCAGGTGGGGCAGATTTTTAGACAGCAGTTTCAAATCGATCCGCCCGTGGCACGGCTGGTGGATGCCAAACTCCGCCGGAAGATCGCCGAGAAAAAGCAGGCCCACGGGCAGAAATTAGAGATGTGATTGGAGGGATACCCATTACCAAAAAGCAACGATACCTGGCGGGGCGCACCGACCTGGTAGCCCTGCTCCGCTCCCGTGGTGAGACCCTGAAGAAGCTGGGCAGCGAGTGGGAGTGGAAGTTCCACGACGAGCGGGTCACCATCCGGGGACACCTGTGGTTCGATCAGTACACCCAGAAGGGCGGGGATGCCGTGGACTTCTTCCGCTACTTCTACGGGGAGTCGGAGGAACAGGCGGCAGCCATGCTGCTGAACTGCTCCCTCTCGGACCTGGAGAAGCTGCCCGCCCGCTCTCCGCCCAGTTTGTCTCGTTCCAAGCAAGAAGAACCGAAACACTTAGAGATTCCACCCGCCCATAAAGATATGCGGCGGTTGTTCGCTTACCTGTGCCAGACCAGGGGCATCGCCCCGGAGGTGGTGTCCGCCTTCGCCCGGAAAGACCTCCTCTACGAGAGTGCCAACCACCACAACGCCGTGTTTGTGGGCCGGGATGAGCAAGGCGAGATTCGCCACCTCCACGCCAGGGGGACGCTGACAGGCTCCCATTTCCGCCAGACGCTCCCCGGCAGCGAGAAGGAGTACAGCTTCCACTGGCCAGGTACCAGCGGAAAGCTCTACGCCTTTGAGGCCCCGGTAGATATGCTGTCCTATATTTCTCTCCACCCGGAGGGGTGGCAGAATCACAGCTATGTGGCCCTGTGCGGGGTGAGCGCAGCCCCCATCCACAACCTGCTGGAAACCCAGCCCCAGATAGAGGAAGTCACCCTGTGCCTGGACAATGACGAGGCTGGCCACAAGGCTGCCCGCAGGATCGCCGGCGAACTGCTGCGGGAGTGGAACGTCACCGTCTCCGCTGAGTTCCCCAGCCAGAAGGACTGGAACGATGAACTGCTCGCCAACCACCAGGAGGAAAGCGAGAGTATGACCATGTCCATGTGAAATTCAAAACATGACTCACAAGGGGGAAGTACGCCTGTTCCGTGACACTGGCCCCCTGTCATGGTGACAGGGGAAGGGGAACTATACCAGGTGAAGGATAAGCAGAAAAGAAAAAATCACAGAGAGTTACCGGAAGATTACCGGTAAGCCAGAAAACAAGTTGGAGAGAAGAAATCAGGCTTCGGGTTTTCCACAGGGCGGAAGATTCGCACCCTTTTTTCTTTTCTGCTTGGAGAATCGCTGAGAACCAGAAGGGAGTTGATTGTTTGCAGCCAATCGTGAAGTTGGTGATCGCTGGGGCGGCCATGTTCGCCACCCTGGGGCTGATCGCCGGATTGTCCGGAATGTACAGCCTCAACATTAGGGCAAAGACTGTGGGCCACGGGCAGCACGGAACCGCCCGGTGGGCCACCAAGAGGGAAATCAAAAAGACGTACACCCATGTGCGGTTTGAGCCGCAGCTTTGGAGAAAAGGGGAGCACCTCCCTACCGAACAGGGCATCGTGGTGGGATGCTTGACGAAACACCACCGCCTGGGAAATGCTTTGCGGGCAGTGCGGAATGTTCTGGTGGTGAAGCTGCTGCGGAAGTCTCACGCCATCCCCAAGACCGCTGACGAAACCACCGCCCTGGTGGACACCGGGGACGTCCACGCTCTGATGATTGGCGCCGCCGGCGTGGGCAAAACCACCTACTGGTTGTACCCCTGTTTGGAGTACGCCCTGGCCAGCGGGATGTCCTTTCTCTCCACGGACACAAAAGGCGACGTGGTGCGCAATTACGGCAGGATCGCCCAGGAGTGCTACGGCTACCGAGTGGGGGTCATCGACCTGCGCAACCCCACCCGCAGCGATGGATTCAACCTGTTGCACCTGGTGAACAAGTACATGGACGCCTACCGGGAGCACCCGGACACACTCCTGTTCAAGGCCAAGGCGGAACGATACGCCAAAATCATCTCTAAGACCATCATCACGGCGGGGATGGACGGCCAGAACTTCGGGCAGAACCAGTTCTTCTACGACGCCGCCGAGGGCCTGCTCACCGCTACCATCCTGCTGGTGGCGGAGTTCTGCCCTCCACCGGAGCGGCACATCGTGTCCGTGTTCAAGATCATCCAGGAGCTGATGGCTCCCAGCCAGACCAAGGGCCAGACCCAGTTCCAGGTGCTGCTCTCCCTGCTGCCGGAGACCCACAAGGCAAAATGGTTCGCCGGGGCCGCCACCTCCACCGCCGACCAGGCCATGGCCTCGGTGATGTCCACCACCCTGGCCCGGCTCAACGCCTTTCTGGACAGCGAGATGGAGCAGCTGCTGTGCTTCGACACCGCCGTGGACGCGGAGACTTTCTGCAAGGAGAAGTCGGCGCTGTTCCTGGTGATGCCGGAAGAAGATCCCAATAAATTCTTCATGGTGAGCCTCATCATCCAGCAGCTGTACCGGGAGATCCTCTCCGTGGCGGATGAGCACGGCGGGAAGCTGCCCAACCGGGCGGTGTTCTACGCTGACGAGTATGGGACGCTGCCGAAAATTGAGTCTGCCGAGATGATGTTCTCCGCCAGCCGTTCCCGGCGACTCTCCATTGTGCCCATCATCCAGAGCCTGAGCCAGCTGGAGAAAAGCTACGGCAAAGAGGGGGCGGAGATCATCGTGGACAATGTGCAGCTCACCATCTTCGGCGGGTTCGCCCCCAACAGCGAGACCGCCCAGGCGATGAGCAAATCCCTGGGCAGCCGGACCGTACAGACGGGTTACATCAGCAAGGGGAAAGACAACGGGTCCCAGTCCCTGCAGATGATGGAGCGGCCCCTCATGACCGCCGATGAACTGAAGTCCATGCCCAAGGGCCAGTTTATCGTGATGAAAACCGGGGCCCACCCCATGAAGGTGAAGCTGAAGCTGTTCTTCCAGTGGGGCATTTCCTTTGGGGCGCCGTACACTGTTCCAGACAAGGGCAACCGGCCTGTGGCCTATGCCGGGAAGGAAGCCTTGGTGCAAGCCATCCAGGAAAAGTACCCGCCCCAGGAAGAACCCCAGCAGCCAAAGGTGAAAGAGCAGCCACCCCAGCCAGGACCGGAGGACAAGAAACTCCACGCCAGCTCACCTGGCAGAAGAAAGACAAAACCGGGAAAGGAAAGAGAAGATGACAGACCTTAAACGGATTTATCAAAGCGAATTGCCCAGCCGGGCCATCGCCGTGTACCTGTACCTGCGAGGCAGGGCCAACAAGGAGGGCGTGTGCTGGCCGGCCATCCCCACCATGGCCAGGGAGCTGAAGATGTCGGAGAGCACCGTGCGCCGGGGTGTGCGAGATCTGGAAAAGGCCGGATTCCTCTCTGTGGAGGAAAGATTTCGGTGGAATAAGGCAGATTCGTCCAACTTGTATGTGCTCGTGGGGCAATCATCCGAAAAACAGCTTCTCAGCAAGTAAAATCTAAGCCCTCCCGAAACGAACCGGGAGGGCCTTTCCATTGGGAGTGTGGTAGGATAACGGCAAACTTCCAGGCATGCAAGAACAACTGGCGGGATGATTTGGCACCCAATGGGATGGAAGGCCCCACATTATGAATAAAACAGTAGGAGGAATGCAAATATGGCGAGAATACGGTCTTTTAACCTGGATCGATGGAGCGAACCGGATGAGCAGCGCCGGGTCCGGCATATTGGCATGGCGGATGCCAGGGAGACATTTGAAAAGCTGAAGAAGCATCTGGAGGCCACCGGCCTGCTGCCGGATGAGTATTTCCTGTTTGACGGAGAGTACGAAACCCAGCTTAAGGGAGAACTCCCGAACTTCGATCATGCCCTCTGCGTCCCCAATTATGGAGCCAGCGAGGGCATTTATCTGGACATCAGCCTGGTGTGCAGGAATGAGGATGGCAGCCGCAAATTTATCCCATTTGCCACCGGCAAGACTCTGGAAGAAAGCGGGGACGCTTTCCTGCGGATGCACCGGATCGCAGGGGAATGCTCGCTCCTGCTAAACGGCAGAGGTATATATTTTGAGCGCAGCGAAACACCATTGTTTTTAACCAGCGAGGAAACAGACGCAGTGATCAATGCGCTGGAACTGGAAATCCTGTCGGATATCTCGCCGGAACAGGCACGGCTGCTTGAGGGGGTCATGGGCAAGATTGACGGGCAGCGGCTGACGCCGGTTTGCGCCGTTGCCTGCCATGGGGTGGACGATTACTCTCTCTGGACGGCGGACCTGCCGGTTGCGGTGGTACAGGAGATCGCCCGAGACGGCAGTAAGGTACACGGCCGGCCGGAGGATCTCATGGCGCAGATGGCGCCGGATATCAGGCGGTACAGAAGTCCATAGCGGCAGCTCTGAAAAAAATCCGGAAATTTCTGAAATAGAGGGTTGAGTTTTGTGTGGAAGGGGAAAGCGAACAAATGAAGCCAAACCCGAGGCTCCCTCTCGTTTGAAAAACGAATATAAATAAACCGGGCGTTCCCTGCTTACGCGGCCTTAGCTGCATACAAGCAAGGAACGCCCGGCTTTTTCGATCTGCCTTTTTACTCCATCGCTTCCCTGTATTCCGGATATGTTTCCTGAATTTTCCGCGCCAGATCCCAGATCTCGTCATCGCCGGAAAGCACATAGTATGTTCCACCGGCTCCGCGGAAACGATTTTCATCAAACCAGAAGAGGCAGGTATCCCCATCCGCTGTCTCAAACTCCAGGATCCGGCTGTCTGTAGAGCCGCTGAAAGCTTTGGATACAATGGTCGTTTCCCGTAATGCCTGCAGGATTTCGGAGATGATTTCTTCATCCGTCGTTTCGTAGCGTCCCAGGATGTTATCGTTGTGATGATAGGTAAGCGCGACCGGCAGCTCTTCCAGCGACTGATCCAGAAATTCCTGCTGGCTTTCGGTGCAATAGGCCCGAAGCGATGTGTCTTTTGGGGAACACCCCGCCAGTACGCACAATAAAATCAGCAAAACGGTAATTTTAATCCTCTTCATCCGAATCCCTTTCTGACTGTCATAGCCTGCGCTGTTTTTCTATGTAGAGCTGGTACAATCCCATGCGTGATTTTACACCCGCTTTCTCATAGATCGCCGCGATATGCCGCTGACAGGTTCGCCGGGATAGATACAGTCCATCTGCGATCTCCTGAATACTTTCCTCTGAATTGACCAGCTTGTCAAATACTTCGGTTTCCTTGGGCGTAAGGATAAACAGCTCCGACAAAAGACGGAACGCTTCCTGAGGGTCCAGGTCTGTCGGGATATCCTTGGGGGTGCCGGATGAAACCGGCATCCAGGCTGTATAAAGATAGATGACTACGCTGACGGCCACAAACAGGACCAGTGCCAGAATGATGGATGCCATGCCATTGCTGTCAGAAACAAGCAACGCTACAGAGGCGTTGGTAAGCAAAGCGGCGCTCACGTTATTCATGGCGCGCCCCATACCGGCCCACAGCGCTGGCGTGGGCATATGGCGGGCAAAATCCAGAAAGCTGGTGGTGAAGAATACCACAAAAAATCCAGCCGAAAGATAAAATACGATCAGGCCGATCAAAAACGGGCCGCCCAGCTTGAGTACTACCACACAGATGACGGACATCAGCATGACGCAGTACATCATCATGGCCATAAATTTCCGCTTTCGGATATCAAAAAGAAAGCCGGCAGAAAGGCCGCTTACCGCCAGCAAAAGCCGCGGCCATTGCCCGATGTCAGTGCCTGCTGCATGATGCATGGTGACCGCGTTGTCCAGCGTACTGAAGATACATGCCATCAGGATGACAAGCAGTGCAAGGAGTCCGCCGGCGGCGATCTTCTTTCGGGTTCCCTTCCCATCATCCTCTATGGCGGGGGACTGGAGTTCTTCCGCTTCTGCGTTTTCCTGGCGGCAAAGCCTTTCTGCCTTCAGCAACAGCGCTAACGCTACAAGGGCAAAGAGTGAAAGTATCAAGGCTTCCGCAGTTTCCAGATCCACAAGATTGTTATTTAGAAACTGCAGGAAGATCCCAAGGGCATAGGAGACACCAACCATACGCGCCAGATGGGTGCGATCCCTCGCCAGTTTGAAAAACAGGTAGTGGGCCGCGCTTCCCAATATCCCCAGAAACAGGAACAATGCCATTCCGGAGAGCAGAGTGGACGAATAAGAAACATGTTTTTGAACCAAAAAATTGCATACTGACGCTGCTAGTGCAAGGATAAAAAGTCCAACGATTTGTACCCGCCTTTTCAAAAGGCGATGAAACAGCGGATAGAGCAAAAAACCGACAGCGCTTATTCCTAACGCGTAGTTTTGCGTAAGCACCGTTTTTTCTTCCCCTGCCGTAAGCGAGATCATGTTTACATATAGGTACTCGGCTCCAAGAAATAGAAAAGTAAAAACACTAAGCAGCAGAATCGCATAAATGGATTTTGGATTTGTGAAGCTTTTCTTTATTACCATACGTCCCATTCCACCCCCTTTCTCCGCAATGGTACAGTTATAGACTATTATACTATAAACGGCATGGATTTTCAACGATTTCGCTCGGTTAGAGACTTTTTTTCGCTGACGTTTTTGCGGAATATACAATCCTTCCTGTTTGACCTAAACCAGGGATTCTCCTGGATAAAACCGTATATTTTTGGAGCTGCGTTCCGCATCCGGGAACTACCGGTTTTTTGCGCCCGCACATGCCATTTTACCGCAGCCACACGGTGCAGCCGCGGTAAACAAGGAAATATCCTGAATGAGAGAAGCTGTCTAGTAGGTGATATTGTGGACGTAAAAATAAATCAGCAGGCCACCCAGCCCAGCGCCGCTTATCAGGCTTGCCCACGTCCAGAATAAAGACAGCAGAAGCCCCAGGAAAATAAACACGCAGAACACCACGACAAAAGCGTCTCTCTGGAAGAGCATGATGAATTTGATACAGGCGATCACAACCCCTGCCATCATAACGAGAGCCCCAAGAAGAGCCAGAACAAAAACGTACACCCCCGCCATCTGGAGAATTGAGATCAGGACATTAAAACCAAGACCTATCCCCGCGATCAGGCTGCCTACTTTGATGAGGCTGTCACGGGAAGCGCTGAACGCGCCAAAGAAATAAGTTGCGATTAACCCGTTGGAGCCAATGAGCAGCATGTTTACAATAATGACCCATTCCGCGCTTATGTAGTACGATGTGGAAACTGCCAAGCTGATAATAGCGGTGAGAACAGTGAGGAACCCCCCGATGGCGCCAATGAGATGGTACGGCCTTAACCTTGCATACATACGATATATCCCCTTTCTGATCCTGCGTTCCGAAAAGGCCAGCTGAAGCTTTTTGGACATTCTGTGTCTTGGCCGACCTTCCATCATGCGAACTTTTCGTTTTTTATCATAGCAGGAAGCCGGTGTTTTTGATAGGCCGCTTTAGCGCCAAACTAAAAAAACACTGTGGCGCACCTGCGCCATTTTGAGAAACGAAGCTTTGGAGCCAGAAAATTGAGGCCATCCACCCTGTATAGAGTGTAACACTTCTTAAGTTTACAGGATGTAACAGGCCGCTGTCATGATCGGCAATCCCTTTTGCACAATCAAGGTGTTTTTGAATTTTCACACAAAAAATAGATTGGCGCAGGTGCGCCATGCGTTTTTTGATAAATTGGCGCGAAAGCGGCCTGCACAGATCCTTAAAAAAACGATACAGTAAAACCATAAAAGGACAAAAAAGAGTTTGGATCGCCTTTGGCGTTACAGGCCGAGCAGCAAAGCGATTCATGAGACCAGGACAGAAGAAAGGAGGCACGAATGAAAAAAAGAGGGGCAGCGGCACTTCTGGCAGCCATCTGTTTGCTGGCGGGGTGTGCAGCATCAGATCCTGCGCTTCCGGCAGAGACTCCGACCCCGACAGAGACTTCGTCCCCGGCATACCAAGGGGACTCCCTTTTTGCTTACTGTACCGAAAGGCAGCGGGAGCTTTTGGAGCTGCCCCATGAGGAACTGCCGGTGGAACTGATCTTTCACCATTGGACGGAGACGGCGGCGGACTACGAGACAAGGGACGAAACGGTGATCGCCGGGGTCTTGCAGGCGCTGCGGGATGTGTCGGTGGAATCCGAGTCACCCATCGTCTCTACAGATAACCGGGGGCTTACATTTGTGACGGCGCAAGGGGATACCTACAGTTTCTGGTTTGATAAACGCCGGTTCGAAGGGGTGGATGGCAGGTGCTATGTCCTTTCCGAAGATGAAAAGCTTTGGGAATTGGTGTGGGGGATTCGGACGGCAGACCCAGACTATCAGGATCTGATGAGATAAGCGGTATTTCCCCATGATTTCTGCGAAAAATGCGGATTGGCGCAGGTGCGCCACATAATTTTTGGGAAATTGGCGCTAAAGCGACCTGCACAAATCCCGAAAAAGGCGCTACAGTAAGAACAGCAAAAAACCAAGGATGGTTTTGGATAATCCTTAAGATTTCTTTATCAGGAGGAAAACAATTATGAGACAGTGTGACAATGGCCATTTTTACGATGAATCCAGATTCGATAGCTGCCCCTACTGCCAGGAGGGCGCCGGGGTCGGCAAGACGGTTGCGGCCGGAACGGTAGGGAAGACCGTGGCTGCTGTGCCGGGCGGCGCTGCGCCGGAAGCAGACAGAGGCAAGACGGTGGGCATTATTAAAAAGAAGATCGGTATTGATCCTGCAGTAGGATTCTTGGTCTGTGTTTCCGGTCCCCATCGCGGCGCAGATTATAAGCTGGTAGCAGGCAGAAACTTCATAGGAAGGGCGGCGGCGATGGACGTGGCCCTGGCGGATGACGATACTGTATCCAGAGAAAGCCATGCATTGGTTACATATGACGCCAAGCATAACAGCTTTTCCCTTTCTCCCGGCCAGGGCAGGGGCATCACTTACTGCAACGACGAGCAGGTGGAAATGGTACGCCCCTTAAAAGCCTACGATGTGATCGAGGTGGGAAAGAGCCAGCTTCTCTTCCTGCCCCTGTGCGGCGAGCAATTCCAGTGGAATGAGGAGTAAAGGATGGAGCGTGTACTTTCATGGTTAAACCAGCCGCTGTTTCCGGATACCGTCATCCGCGTCTGGATGGCGGTTGCGGCGGGCGCAGCGCTTCTATTGGCGCTGATTCTCGCCTTTTTCCTGATACGGCGGAAGAAGAAAAAGAAGCGGGGTGATCAGGCGGTGGAAGAACCGATTACGGAACGTCCGGAACCGCTGCCGGAACTGGAGCTTGCCAACCTACAGGGCGTTGGCAGCCGGGAAGAACAGCAGGACGCTTTCGGCATCTCCCGCATGGATCGTTATGAGGAAGACGGGCTGCTCGCTGTGCTGTGCGACGGTATGGGCGGTATGGCGGAGGGCGGCATGATCGCTGCGGAAACTGCCTCCCAGTTGGTGGGGATCTTTCCTTGGGCAGATGACAGCGATGTGCCCGGCTGGGTATACCAGCGAAGCGCCAGAGTCTACCAGCAGTTTCGCGGGCACGGGGGGACTACCCTGGTGGCGGCCCTGCTCAAAGAGAATCGCCTCTCCTTCTGGTGCGTAGGCGACAGCGATTTGTTCCTGCTCAGGGAAAACAAACTCTATGGGTTAAATGCCCGGCAGGAATTTAAGAACGATTTGATTTTGAGGACACTGGACGGGGCGTTCCCCGTGGAGGAAGCGTTTCAAGATCCCCAGGCAGGGGCCCTTTCGGAGTACATAGGCAAAGAAGATGTAACATGCGACTATACCCGTATGCCCTTTCTTCTCCAGCCGGAGGACGCGCTGCTGCTCTGCTCGGACGGGGTGAGCGATACCCTGACCTTAAAGCAGATCCGGGAAGCCATGGCGCTTCCCCCCCAGGCGTGCTGCGACAAGCTGGAGGAGGAAATCATGGCCGCCGGAAAGCCGGGCCAGGATAACTATACGGCCATCGCATTGAAATACCATGGAAAAAATGAGGAGGAATCATAATGGAAGCGAAAAAGTCATCGGGCAAGCAGGTTGTTGCTATCCTGCTGCTGGTTATTGGCCTGGCCGCCGGCGTGTTCGGCGTATTGGGCTTGGTAGGCGGGGGCGGTACGGACCCCTATGAGGCGCGCAAGAGCGTCGTCATGGTGTACTCCTATCTCCAGCTTACCGATGGTCAGTCCGCCGGTGCCATGGGCACTGGTTTTGCCATCGGGAAACCCGGCGAACCGGTGGAATATATTGTGACCAACGGCCATGTGGTGGAATACGGCTATATGGGTCCCAAAGTATATGCGGAGCAAGTATCTTCGGCAGGCGTGCAGGTATACTTCTCTGCAGCGGAAAATGATTATGTTACAGCGGAGGTGGTCTATTATTCTGCTTCCAATGAGAAGGATATTGCGATTATCAGATTGCCGTCAAAGACGGATAAACGAGAAGCCATTCCCATCAGGGACGCAGATGATGTTGCTGTCGGCGACACCGCTTTCGCGCTGGGGTATCCGAGCGTGGCAAGCCAAAGCCAGCAATTCAACACCTACGACGAGGATGACATTACACTGACCAAGGGGATCATCAGCAAGCGCACTAAGCCGGCATGGAGCAGCTACGACGCGTTTCAGATGGATGTATATATCAATCACGGCAATTCCGGCGGCCCGTTGGTAGATGAACGGGGAAATTTGATTGGAATCAACGCTTCCGGCGCAGTGGATGAGCAGGGCAAGAGCGAAGGCGTAAACTTTGCCATTACCTCTGCGGAATTAATCAAAGCTCTGGACAGCGAAAGAATCGAATACACCATGGCAGGCGGCGGACTCTCCTGGACCCAGCCCTGGTTTGCCTATGTGTTCCTGCCCATCGGCGTGCTGGCGCTCATCGGCGGCATCATCCTGCTGGTAACGTCCCAGAAGGGCGTACAGGGGGCTCCGGCACCTGCCGGCGCTGCCGCAGGTATGGGATCTGGAAAAGCGCCTGCAAGAGGCGGCCGCGGCCCTGTGGAAAAACGGGCTGTGCTGCGCGGCGTGACAGGAAAATACTCTGGCCAGAGCTTTGACCTGTTAAAGGGCAAGGTGGTCATCGGCCGAGACCCGGCAACCTGTAACATCGTATTCGATAAAAACACGCCGGGTATCAGCGGGCGGCACTGCCAGGTAGTCTACGACCCGAATGAAGACTGCTTTATCATCACCGATCTGGGATCGTCCTACGGCACGTTCCTGGGCAACGGCAAAAAGCTGACGGCGAATGTGGCGGAAAAATTGTCGACCGGGGACACCTTCTACCTGTGCGACAACGCCAACCGGTTTGTGGTGAGCAAGGAGTAACCCGTTATGGCAGGGTATTGTTTAAAAAACGGAAGAATCCAGGAAGCGTGGGGAGAGGACGCCGCCGGCCGGGAACTGGCGGCTGTCTTCCACCTGACTGCAGACGGTGAAATGAAAGAACTCCACGAGTTCCCGGCGCTGTCGGAAGGTGAAGGGGCGCTGGCGTATGCAGGTGAGTTTTACATCGAACCCCTGGAAGTACAGATTGAATTTCTAAAAGCGGCCAATGCAGAAAAATGGCTGGAGGCGCTGCTCTTGCGGCATGTCGACCGGGTGCGGCAGGTATCGGAGGAACTCTTTGTCATAGCTGAGATAAAATCGTTTGGAGCATGAATGCAACGGACGCGATGGGGGATATTTTGTTCTTTGCCCTTGGAGTATGTTTGTTTCTCTTCGGAATCATTTTGGCATTCTGTCGGACTGTACGGTCAAAGCGTCGCTGCCGGAGAAGAGTGAACGCCGTCATCTGCGATGTGGACGTCAGCTGGACAGACGACGATTTCACCGATTTCTTCATTATCAACTATAAATACCATCCGGTCTACCAGTACACATTGGATGGACAGGAGTATCGGGTAGTATCCCGGGTAGAGTATTCCAAAAAGGACGAAATCAAAGTCGGTAGTTATGAGGTGCTCTTTGTGGATGAAAAGAATCCCCGGTACTTTTCCTGCCCCTCTGAGAATAGGGAACGTGTAATCAGCGCCCTTATCTGGTCTGTGCTGGGAGTTGCCTTTGCACTTTTTCCTTTAGTGGGCTGGGGCGGGTGGATCGGGTTTCTGGTGGCGCTGGGATTGCTCCTGCTGGGTGATCTGTGTTACGATGCCTGGTCCAAAAATCGGAAGGAGTGACTGTATTTTGCTATCAAAATACATCGTTTTATACTTAAAATACATTGCTTGAGGAGGTGGGAGAATGAATCCGGAACGTGTTTGTTATGGCTGTTTCGCGGAAAAAGAACCGGGGATTCCATGCCCCCGATGCGGATTTAATGAGAACGACGAGCAGCCCTATCTTGCGCTGCCCCTGGGTACGATCCTAAACGGGAGATATCTGGTAGGAAAGGTGCTTGGCATTGGCGGGTTCGGTATCACCTATCTGGGATACGACCTGACACTGGAGATCAAGGTTGCGATTAAAGAATATATGCCCTCCGCTCTGGCCACAAGGCATCCGGACCACTACAGTGTGGCGCTGACCGGACGGGTGGAGGAGGATTACCAGTACGGTATGGAGCGCTTTTTGGATGAAGCGAAGATCCTTGCCAAGCTGCAAAACACCCCGCATATCGTATCGGTGCAGAACTATTTCAAAGAGAACGGCACCGCATACTTTGTGATGGAGTACATAGACGGTATGAGCCTGAAAGCCTACCTGGCAAAAAACGGGGATAAGATCCCCTATAACCAGGCGATTGCCATTCTGCAGCCGATCATGGAAGCGCTGGTTCAGGTGCATGCGCTGAACCTCCTGCACCGGGACATCAGCCCGGACAATATCTATATCACATCCAAAGGTGAAAGCCGTCTGCTGGATTTCGGCGCGGCGCGGTTCGCACTGGGGGACGGCAAGAGCGTGTCGGTCATCTTAAAACATGGCTACGCGCCGGAGGAACAGTATTCCAGCCACGGCAATCAGGGACCGTGGACGGATGTTTACGCCATGGGCGCTACCCTGTACCGCTGCATTACCGGGCAGCTTCCGCCAGATTCGGTGGAACGGATCCATGGGGATACCATGAAAAGGCCGTCGGAGCTGGGGTTCCGTATTCCGGCTAATGTGGAAAACTCCATCATGAAAGCGTTGGCGGTAAAAACCGAGGATCGTTTCCCCAATATGGAGGCATTCATCGGGGCACTGAACGGGCGCGTTTCCGTACAGGATCAGGTGGCGGCCAGTATCAGCCAGCGCACCCAGGCTACCGCTTACAGGCAGGAAGGCTACGGGCAGATTGCCTATCAGCAGCCCGCCTATAACGGTGGGGGCGCTGCGGCAGGAAAGCCCTCTGCGTTCTCCCGGTTCCTTTCCTATATGAAAGCCAATCCGGTGGTTGCCTGGGTTTCCGGCGGTGGGCTGCTGGCGGTGATCGCCCTTTGTATTATCCTTCCTATCGCGCTTTCCGGCGGAGGGGAAAAAAGGCCGACAGGAGGGGGCGGCGGTGGGAATACGCCTGTCATCAGCCAACCTACGCCTATCATCAGCCAACCGCAGACGAGTAGTCCGGAACCGACAACAGACCCAGAGCCTACTACAGAACCTCCAGCGGAAATGGTGGCGCAGGATCTTGGCATCCTCAACGCTACGATTGAGATCCCGTCGGATTATACGAGGGTTGAGGAGGAGACGATTTTTATCAATGAGGCTAAAGGCTGCGGTATGATGATGGATTATCTTTGGAACATTGACGGACCCATCTACTCCCTTGCCGATGTGGAATCCCAGAGAGAAGCTATTGCCGCCATCCTGATGCAGAACCTGTTTGAAGTTTCGGATTATCAGATCCTTGCTGCCGGACCCGATCAGGTGGGAAGCGCAGGCGCCTATCAAATCTATCTTGAAGGCACCGACAGCGAAGGCGTCTCCAACGAAGTGGTCATTATGGCGGTGGAGGGGTATGATTTCGGCTGTTATTTCATCATCACGAGCTATCCCAAGGGGGACAAAGCCGCCGAAGCGGAAATCCATTCCATCATCCAGTCCTTTGAGAGCAACGGTGCGCCGGAGACAACGTACAAGATGTACTATGGCTCTAAGAGCGGCGTCAAGGTGATTGTGGACGATGCCGTGGCAGCAGGACGCGTGATGGACACGACTGTTAACCTGGGAGAGGCCGGAGCGGTGGCCGAATTGGTTATTTACCCAACGGACGCGGCAGTGGAAGCCGGCTTTGGGAGCGCTACGCCGGACAGCGGGATTGTGGAAATAGGGAATGCCGGCCAGCTGGGAATGAGCAGCCCGGAGGAGGTCTTGCAGTTTCAGAGAGACGTGGCGTCTAGCGCGGGCGTTTCCGTAGGTGAAACATACACGTCGCAGTCGGGCGGTGTGGAATGGCTGTGCATGGATTGGACCATGAATGAATTTACGTTCAGTGTTGCCTCCGCCATGATCGATGGCAAGTGTTACGCTGTTAGCTGCATGTTCAACAGCTCCAACAAAGATGCGGTTGTCGCTTTGCATCAACAGGCCATGGCGTCCGTCCGTGCATGGGAGGGATAACCAGCATGGAAGATCTTATTCTAATTCTCGTTCTGAGCGGCATCGGCCTTGTCACGCTTCTGGTTTCCGTCTGGCTGTTCTACAGGAAGAAAAGAAAAACGACGGAGAAGAAGAGAGCCTGCACGGCGGAATGCCGGGCGGCCATTGTGGACGTGGGAAACTATCACGCCAGAAACAAGCACCGCATGCTGAAAGCCGCAGGGGGTGTTTCCGCGGCGCACTTTCTGAGCGGAGCGGGCGGCACGGGAAGGCGGGCGGCCTCCCTCGGGGTGAAGATGGCGACGCTGGGACTCTATTATTATCCCGTGTACCGGTATACCTACCGGGGAGAGACCTATGAACAGATCGGCAATGTCCCGGCAATGGAGGAACAGGCCCGGAAAAAGGTGGGAACGGAGCTTACACTTTTTATCGATCCGGCCAAACCTACCAGCTTTTACTGCCTGGAGGAGGAAAAGGGTTACTTTCAGCAGCGCCTTGCTTACCTGATCGTCGCTCTTCTCGTCATTGCGGTTTTGATTATGATTGGAGTCATGTGGCTAACAATATAGCTTCAGCGCCTGCCGCAGCGAAACCTGCGGCAGGCGGTTTCCCTAAAAAAGATTGGTGCGGGCGGAAAGGAGGTGGAGCGTATGAATTTTGCAGAGGATATTGCGTTGATTCTGATTGTATGCGCGATAACATATCCGCTTTACGCATTATTTTTCGTGCTTGCCCACTTTTACAAGAAAAAGACGCAGAGAGGGAGCGGCTGCACGGTTTTTCTAAAAGCGACCGTCATCGAACCGCTGAGGATTCGGATCAAGCATTCCTACCATTATTTTATGATATACCAATACGAGTATATGGGCTGCGTCTATCAAAAAAACACCGGCATCGATTTGGCCTATCATCAGGCGCAGAAGAAGATCGGAACTGAGGTGGAGATTTACATTGACCCATCTGATCCGGAAAAATACTTCTGTCCCGCCGATGTCAAGATGTATCGGATGATTCAGATCTGCCTTCTGTGCTGCGGGTGGCTTGCAATTGTGGGAACGCCCATCGCCTGTTTTATATTAGAGTATTTATATTAGAGTTATAGATTGCGACGATCCAAGACGCTGGGGCCGTATTCTGTTCGGTTTGTCTGGAGGAAAGGGAGAAACAGCCCTTGATTGAGGAGATGATGAATGTCTTTCCGTTCATTCTGGAAGAGCTGGGTATGATCGCGTTGATGGAAGTGGTTTTTCTGCTGTTGCGGGTGAAAGGCCGGGGCGCAAGTACAAAGAAGAGGAGTGAAACATGAACTTGGAACATATCTGCTATGGCTGCTTTCAGGAAAAGCCGGACGATTCCCCTGTCTGCCCCCACTGCGGGTTTAATGCGGAGGAGGAGCAGCCGTTTTTGGCGCTGCCCATGGGCGCACTGCTGAACGGCCGCTACATGACCGGAAAGGTCCTGGGCGTGGGCGGGTTCGGCATCACCTATCTGGGCTATGACCTGACGCTGGAGATTAAGGTAGCCGTCAAGGAATATATGCCCTCCGGTCTTGCTACCCGGCATTCCGATAAGTACAGCGTGGCACTGACCGGACGGGGCCAGGAGGATTATCAAAACGGCATGGAGCGCTTTTTAGAGGAAGCGCGGATCCTTGCCAAACTGCAGAATACGCCGAACATCGTGTCGGTGCAGAATTATTTTAAGGAAAACAACACGGCCTATTTCGTGATGGAATATATCGACGGCATGAGCCTGAAGGCATACGTTGCATCCCAGGGCGGGAAGATTCCCTATGACCAGGCGCTGACCATCCTGATGCCGGTGATGCAGGCGTTGACGCAGGTTCATGCCCTGAACCTGACCCACCGGGATATCAGCCCGGACAACATCTCCATTACCTCCAAGGGAGAGAGCAAGCTGCTGGATTTCGGCGCGGCCCGGTTTTCTATCGGAGATGAAAAAAGCGTGTCGGTCATCCTGAAACATGGCTACGCGCCGGAGGAGCAGTATTCCAGTAAGGGGAACCAGGGGCCGTGGACGGATGTATACGCCATGGGCGCCACCCTGTACCGCTGCGTGACCGGGGAGCTGCCGCCGGATTCCATCATGCGGGTCCATAACGATACGCTGAAAAAGCCCTCGGAGCTGGGCGTTCCCCTGCCTCCGCAGGTGGAACAGGCGATCATGAAGGCGCTCGCGGTAAAAGCGGAGGATCGTTTCTCCACCATGGAGGCCTTTATTGAAGGGATTACCGGGAAAACCCCGGCGTCTTTCCATCACCGTACCATGGCTGTGCCATCCGGTCAAACGGCTGCAGGTTCCGATGGAAAGCCGGGGCTTTGGACCAGATTCCGGCGGAGCCATATCGGGGTACAGATCACGGCGCTGGTGCTGTGCGTTGCTGTGCTGGGTCTGGGCGTCTGGGGAGCAGTAGCGGGGATCGGTGCGCTGACCGGCGGGAAAGCAGAGCCGGGTTCTTCTGACGGGCCATCTGGCACTCCTTTCGATATAACAGTGCAGGAACCCGAGGGCGTAGACGATGTCGCCTTGCAGGACTACGCTCAGGAGTATCTGAATATCACCATGGGGATCCCCCAGGGGTATGCAGAAACAGAGTCCGGCAGCGGAGCTTTTGCTTCATCGGATGGGAGCGCTACCCTGCAGGTGGGATTTTACGATAAGGCCGCCGGTTTTCCGGTGTATACCCTTTCTGATGTGGAGGAGAACGCGGAGAAATATGTCCAGTATTATATCGGCCTGCTGGAGAGCACCAATATCACAAAGCATGAGATCCTCAGCCGGGGTTACCGGGAGGGCAGTTCTTTGGACACCTACTTGATCCAGTTTTCTGCTACCGAAAGCGGAGGCACAACCATGGAATTTTTGGCGGCGTTCATCGAATGCCAGAATGGGTTTGGCTGCTACAATCTTATCGGCTCCTATCCTCAGGGGGATGAGAAGGCGCAGGCGGAAATCTTTGCAGCAATGGCTTCCTTCCGAAGCAACGGTCCGGCGGGCACAATTTACCAGCGATTTTATGATGAAAATCTCCCGTTTCAATTCCTCTATTGGGAGGACGAGAGCGAGATTCAGTTTACTGTGCTCGGAGAAAGCCGGCTAAGGATGGAGAAAAGTACGGCTGCGGTTGGTGTGGAAGTGCAAAGTCAGCAGATAAGCGATACTTTCAATAAGGAAATCTGGATGGATGGTATTGCGGAAGTACTGGTCAAAGAATCTTTTCAACCGCGAAAAGAACGTTGGCAATACAAGAGCGGCGGAATTGACTGGATTGTTGATGAGTACACCTATACTGAAGATGACACCTATCTCAGCGTTTACGGCGGCGAGTACGGCGGCTTGGCGTTTGTGATTCTTATCAGTGCAGCAACAGAAGACGAGCTTTTCGACGGAATGCTGTTGGATGTGACCAATACGATTCGACCTGTGAAATAGATGACAGCCCCGTTTCCGGGGGAAAGGAGAAAAAAGTGCTGAGTCTAAAAAGAAATGTCAACTGTCCCCGCCGCATGGCTGTGTACGCCGTCTTTGACGTGCTGGACCGGATGGGCTGCCAATACGAGCAGGCGCTGGTCGGCGATATCAAGGCGGAGGCGAAGGTGCTGGGGCATACCAGTGAGTACGCCTTTGCCGTGACGGAACAGACCATCAACACATCGATCCTCCATGTTTCCATGCTCCGTCCGGCAAGCGGCCTGAGTGAGGAGGAAAAACAGCTGGCAGTACGTTATCTGGCAGACAGCGTACTGCAGCATATCGATGAGGTACAGGCTTTAGAATGAGGAGGAAGACGAGATGGCAAACGAATCGAGAGTATTCCGGCTGCCTGCCGGCATGAGTACCCAGGTGGTGGCAAACGCGGTAGAGGCGTTCCTTTCATCCACTAAGGGGATGGAGGTACAGAGTGCCGAAACCACAGAAGGCTATGTGGTGCAGGGCCGTCAGGAAAAAGACGGCTGGAAGACCATTGCCGGCATGAGGATGGCTACGACGGTGCAGATGATCCGAATGGATGACAACTTAAACGTCACCGTGGGTCAGGGCGAATGGTCGGATAAGATCGGCGCTGGCGTGCTGGGATGGTTTATCGCATGGCCGCTGGCGGTGACTGCCGGTGTGGGCGCCTACAAGCAGAAAAAGCTGCCGGAAGAGATTTTCCAGGTGATTGAGCAGTGCATCGTCTCCGGCGGCCGCTCGGTGGTGGTGCGAAACGCCGGGGCGGAACTGAACGCGGGTATGGTGGTTTGCCCCGCCTGCAAAACCCAGTGTGCGGCCGGCGCCAAATTCTGCAACAACTGCGGGGCGAAGCTGGAAAACAAATGCCCCCAGTGCGGGGCGGAGATACCGCCCGGAAGCCGCTTCTGCGGAGCATGCGGAGCACCGCTTTCCTCGCAGGGCGCTCCGGTGCGATAAAGGGAGGAGATTGCGTATGCGCAGGGAAAAAACCGCCGGGGCGGCAAAAAGGCGCATGGCTTTTCAGTATGCTGCTGGCGGTATGCCTGATGATCGCGGCCCTTCCCCTGTCCGTTTCGGCGGCGGGGGAATATGTGCCAGGGAACCCCCGCTGGTCGGGCTACCAAAACCAGGTGCAGTGGGGCCGGCCGGCAGGAGCGGCCTCCGGCGATAGCTTTGAATACGAGGCACAGCTGATGCTCCAGGACTGCCGGGCAGGGAAGATCCAGCGAATCCTGGTGAAGTCCGTTTCCCGGTTCGCCCGCAATACACTGGAACTCATTGAGACCACGCGCGAGTTGAAAGACTTGGGCGTGGTCGTTGTTTTTGAGGAGCAGGGCATTGACATCGCTCAAATGCTGGGAGAGATGCAGCTCACCCTACTGGCCATGGCCGCCCAGGAGGAAAGCACCTCCATCTCAAAAAATATGCGGTGGAGCATCCAGAAGAGGATGGAAAGTGGCTCATTTGTCACGAACTACGCTCCATTTGGCTATCGCTTGGAAGGTGGAATCCTCTTTCCCGAACCGGAAGAAGCGAGGGTAGTTAAAGCGGTTTTCACTCTATTCCTCTCCGGACGAGGTGCATTGTCCATTGCAAAAGAGTTGAACGCAGATCAGATCCCAACCCGTCACGGCGAAAAGTGGGGGAGAAGCAGTGTGGAGTATCTCCTGAAAAACGAGCGCTACATGGGAGACGCCATTGTGCAGAAGCGGTACAGAACTCCCACAATCCCCACAACCCGCAGGATAAACCATGGCGAACTCCCCATGTATCATATTCACGGCTGCCATGAGCCGATTGTTCCAAAAGAGGTTTTTGAACAGGCCCAGCGTTTACTCGCCCAACGTGCTGTGCATACAGACAGAGGAGAAGGAGGAAGCGTTTCCCTTAAAATGGAGTGTCCTGACTGCGGTAACCAATTCCGCAGGATGAAAATTCGAAACACCTATTATTGGGGATGCCGGAATCGGGAAAATAACGGTTCTCCCTGCACTAAGATTCGTTGCAAAGAAACCCAGGTACAAATGGCGTTTCTCACCATGGTGGGGAAATTGTATACAAATATAAATGTAATTATTCCAAGTATCTTCTCCCTCCTGGAAGAAATCGCCGCCCGGCAGGAGCAGGGCAACACCAAGCTCTATGAATTGAATACTGCCCTAGCTGACTTGAACGAAAAGGCTCACACCCTCCAACGGCTCCACAACAAGGGCTTCATCGAGGACGGGGACTTCCGGGAGCAGAGCGACGTCCTGGCATCCCAACGGAAAAAGCTCAGCGACCAGCGAGGGAAAATCATCCACGGCAGCAAGGCCTTGGAAACCCTGGATAAGCTGAGAGAATTGCAGGACACACTGGGCGCCCTGCCGGAGATCCCCTGGGAGTTCGACATAGCCCTGTTCGACCAACTGGTGGAAAAAATCGTGCCTATCTCTAACACAGAACTACTCTTCAAATTAAAATGTGGTCTGGAACTAAAGGAGGTGCTGCCCAAATGAGGAACCGGAATATCCCATTCGGATATTACTACCAGAACGGCGTCTTGGCGGTACATCCCCAGGAAAGCCAGACCGTGCGGGCTGTGTTCGCGGCGTACCTCAGCGGGGAACCGTTGAGTAGGATTGCCGCCCACCTCACCGCCAAGCTGGTGGAATACCTTCCCGGTCATTGGCAATGGAACAAGGCCAGGGTCAAACGCCTGTTGGACAACGCCAAATATATCGGGCAAGATGACTTCCCCCCTATTATAAAGGAAAGGGATTTCCAGATGGCCCATCAGAAAAAAGACAGCGCCAACACCAACCGCCAACCGGTGGACGAGGACATCAAGCTGTTCAAGGGCTTGGTGTACTGCCACCATTGTAGCAGCCCCATGGTGCGGCGAATGGACAGCCGGTTTAAAAAGCCTGTCACCTGGAAGTGTCCCCAGTGCGATTACTTTCTTCCTCTGCCCGATGAGGAATTTAAACATCGAGTGTTCCTGCTCCAGAAAAAGCTGGTGAACAAGCCTCTGCTGGCAGAAAAGGAAGATGAAATCCCGGTGGTCTCCATGGAGGCCAGGCGACTCACCAACGAGATTTTTCGCAAGCTGGACAGCGGCAATTTCTCCGAGGATGAGCTGGTAAATTTAGCTCTGCAATGTGCGGCGAAAAATTACGAAACGATCAACAGCGCCCGACACATTACAGATAGACTGACAGCGACCCTGCTCCATGCCGGGCCGCTGTCTGCCTTTGATAGGACACTGTTCGAAAGAACGATTTCTGAAATACACTTGACAAGGAAAGGGGAAATTCTTTTGAAGCTGCAAAATGGTGTGTTCGTGGGGGAAGGTGGCGCCCCGTGAAAATTCAGGCCGGAAAGGAAAAAGTCACCATTATCCCCGCCACCCTGACCCGGAATACCCCAGGCAGATCCGCCAACCAGAAGCTGCGAGTAGCTGCCTACTGCCGGGTATCCACCGATTCGGAAGAACAGATCAACAGCTACAAAAACCAACTGGCCTACTACACCGAGAAAATCAATAGCAAAACCGATTGGAAGTTCGCCGGTATCTACGCCGATGAGGGTATCACAGGCACCAGCATGAAGCACCGGGAGGACTTCAAGCGGATGCTCCGGGCCTGCCGGGAGGGGCGGATCGACCTGATCCTTTGCAAGTCAGTCTCCCGGTTTGGCAGAAACTCGGTAGATGTGCTCCGCACCATTCGCGCCTTGCGGGAGAGAAATATTGGGGTGCTGTTCGAGAAAGAAGCTGTGGACACCCGCATCATGAACTCGGAGCTGATCCTGGCCTTCCACTCAGCCTTCAGCCAATCCGAGTCGGAGTCTATCCGGGAAAACGTGCGACGGGGCCTGCACATGGCTTACTCCCAGGGGACTGTCACCATCCCCTCCAACACCTACGGGTTCTGCCAGGGGGAGAATGGAGATGTCGCTATCGACCCGGAACAGGCCCAGGTGATCCGCTCCATTTACCGCTGGTTTCTGGATGGCAGCAGCCTGCAAATGATTGGGAAACGCCTGGAATCGCAAAACGTCCTCAGTCCCAGGGGGAAGGAAACCTGGAGTATTGCCACTATCCGATCCATCCTGTCCAATGTGAAATACAAGGGGGACGTGCTGCTGCAAAAGACTTACAAACCCAGCTTGTTTTCCGACCACGCCATCGAGAACAACGGCGACCTTCCGAAATATTACATTGCCGGCTGCCTTCCTAAAATCCTGGAACCTGGCATCTTTGACCGCGCTCAGGAGGAACTGGCGAAACGGGTCTCCAAGCGGCCTATGTCAGAAAACGCTAAGACTCCTTTTGGACGGTACAGCGGCAAGTACGCCCTCTCTGCCGTGGTAGTGTGCGGCAAGTGCGGCGCCCTTTACCGGCGCATCACCTGGCACCGCCGGGGCAAGGTGAAAGTTGTGTGGCGCTGCGGCGCTCACCAGGACAAGGCCGCTACCTGCCCGAATTCACCAACCATCGAGGAAACCGCGCTTCAAGCCGCTGTGATGGAGGCCATTTGCCATCAGTACATCCACAAAGAGGAAGCCCTGGAAGTTACCATGCAGAGCATCCGCTCGGTGCTGATCCCGGAGACGGCGGACAGCGAATACGCCATTCGCACCAAGATCAACGAGCTGCAGAAGGAGCGGAAAGCTCTCCTCGCCAAGGCCCTGGCGGAGAATGACGATAGCAAGTACGACTTCCAATTCCTCCGCATCAAGCAGGAATTGGAGCAGCTCCACGCCCAGCTGGAGGGTGTGCAGACCATGCAAAAGACCCAGGCGGTGGATGAGGCCCGGATGGCTGAAATCGCCGCCCTGCTGGAGAAATTCAAGGAAAGTGGCCTCGCCTTTGACGATCTCCTGGTCCGCAAGGTGGTGGAAACCATCCGGGTGGAATCAGCGAAAAAACTGGAAATCACGTTCAAGGATGGGAACCGGAGGGTAGTTCCTATCTCAGAGGGGAGGTGAGTTTATCAATCAATATCAAGTCATGCGGAATCGCCAACAGAAGGAGGTGAACGCCCTTCCCATGCGGTTCGCTTTCAGCCAAGAGCAATTCCACGAGGTCATGAAGGAATGGGGCCTGTATCCAAAAAAGATTTGGACAAGATCGCCCGTATTCCCTTTGGAGGCTTCATCCAGAAAAAGGATGCTCCCCTGATACACGAGAGATTTGCCCGGCACCACAGGGAGCTTCAAGCCGCCGTGGACGCAGACCCCACCGGGGAGGGATTCATCAAGGATATGTTCCTCTATGAGCTGGAAAATCACGAGTACATCTATACTGGCACAGCGGAGGATGCCTTGGACTCCCTGGGGCTCTCCTTCGAGGATGTGGCGGCGGACCCCAGGCTAGCCCGTGGGCTGGATCTGGCGGAGCAAGAGATTCTGGAGCAGCAGCAAACGATGGGAATGTGAATGGGTTGACAATGCCCAGATGAATTGCTATACTGACCCTAGAAATAAATATCCCCCGGCGAAGCCGGGGGTTTTTCATCGACGGGCAAAGCCCTATGATACTAGCCACGCGTCACGTCACGTTGGTGCGGCCTGACATCCGCGTTTTGTCCTTATCTGCTACCCGTAAACGGGTTTTTTAGAAGTTTCCCATTGTCAGTTGTTCTCCCGCCTTATCTTCTTCCAACTGATGACGGATGTACTCCTCTATCTTTTTTGCATTTTTCCCTGCCGTGTCTACGTAGTACCCACGGCACCAGAACTCCCTGTTCCGATACTTGTATTTCAATTCCGGGTACTTTTCGTAGATCATTAGACTGCTCTTCCCTTTGAGATACCCCATGAAACTGGATACGCTTACTTTGGGCGGGATCTCCAAAAGCATATGCACATGGTCAGGGCATACCTCCGCTTCTAGGATCTTCACCTTCTTCCATTCGCAGAGTGTCCTCAGGATTTTTCCTACTTCTCTTCTTTTTTCTTTGTAAAATACTTTTCTCCGATACTTTGGCGCAAAGACGATATGGTATTTGCAATTCCATGTGGTGTGTGCTAGACTTTGTTTGACGTCAATCATTTTGATGTCCTCCTTTTGTTGTCCCTTGCAGTTGCCAGACCGCAAGTTTATTTTACAACAAAAGGAGTTTTTCTGTCTTCATCATCGGCACAAGCCTTCTTTGGAACCACTCGCCTAGCGAGTGGTTTTCTACATACAAGAAAAAGAACCAGCCCCACAGGGCTGGCACCAGTTGACATTGCCCCTATTTGGAGCTATAATAGAGATAGAAAGAGAGCCTGCCGGTAAGACGGTTTAGCCCTCAGAATTTAGATCAGAAGATGACCGCAATCCTTTGGCATAGGGGGCGGTCATCTTCTTTTGCTCCAAACAGCCCACAGTAATCCTGCGAGGCTGATGAGTACAAGAGCCAACTGACAAAAGTCGTTCAGCGTGATGTACATGGGAATCCCCCCTTTCGGAGGGCGGAAATAGTCTTGTGGCTATTCCCCAAAAGAATTTCGTTCTCGGTTTATGGAGGACGACCCCTCCGCTTGCGGGAGGGCTAACCGCCTACCGTTTTCTGGCAGACTCCCACGTGGTTTCCCACGCAAGACCATCATAGCAGAAAATCAGACACAATGCAACAGAAAAGCCTCCGCTGTTTATCGATCAGCGGGGGCTTTTTCTATCTCCAAACAGAGAAAAGGACGTGACCCAATGGACCTAACCTACACCATCCAACTCACCGAAGCCCAGTACGCCGCCCTCCTGGAACGGGCGGCGGAGCTGGAAATCCCACTGGAGGACTTGCTCCTCCAGGCCATGCAAAATTTCTTAGAGGAGAGTGACAACTGCAAAAATCGGCACCCCAGCCCCATCTGCACGCAGTTTTAGCACCACCTTGCCG
>OLOQ01001107.1_pt1 | contig 27212 bp, 26 predicted proteins | sample 1673101 | NCBI WGS metagenome assembly OLOQ01 (sample SAMEA3136754, study PRJEB25190) | human gut metagenome | biome: human gut; feature: human-associated habitat; material: faeces | place: Austria | collected 2013 | reverse complement strand
AAGAGTGGGCGGAAAAGATCCGCTCACAGTCGCAGACGATTTATTCAGAGTTTCCTAAGAAAATATCGCGGCAGCTTTCACTGCCGCGAAACAAGTTACTTCTTGCGGAAGGACATGCAGTCGGTACACTGATCCACGGTGGGGCAAGCCTCGTGAGTACCCACCAGAATGCGATCCAGAGAGCAGTAGTTCTCGCCCTCGCAGTGGTTGGCGCACTGCTGGACAGTACACTCGATGCTCTTGTTGGCATGACAGTTCATAGTAGCAGCCTCCTTTTCTTTGGATTCGGGAATAGTATGCGCCGCCGAGGGCAAAGCATACAGGAACTTTTTTCCAATGTTGCTTTCCCGTGGCTTTTGTGGTATCCTAGAGGAAAAGGATTTTTGCTGGAGGTCTTTCTATGCCTGTCATTGCTCCGTCTATTTTATCCGCCGATTTTGCCAATCTGGAACGGGATATTCACAATATTGAAGCGAACGGCGCCGACTGGGTGCATGTAGATGTGATGGACGGAATTTTCGTCCCCAACATCTCCATCGGCATCCCGGTGGTGAAGGCGCTGCGACCTGTCACTTCCCTGCCGTTGGACGTACATCTGATGATCGACCGTCCCATCCGCTACGCTGAGGAATTCATCAAAGCCGGCGCGGACTGGCTGACCATTCACTTGGAATCCGACCAGCCCCAGAATACACTGGCCTGTCTCGACAAAATCCAGGCGCTGGGCTGCAAAGCCGCCATTTCCCTGAAGCCGAAAACCCCGGCGGAAGCTGCCATTCCCTACCTTACCAAGTGCGACATGGTGCTGGTAATGACCGTGGAGCCGGGCTTCGGGGCGCAGAAATTCATGGCCGACATGATGCCCAAGGTGAAAAAAATCCGCCAGATGCTGGACGAGGTAAACCCCGCCTGCATCATCGAGGTGGACGGCGGCGTAGACGCTGTGACGTACAGAACCTGCCGGGAAAACGGTGCGGAAGCGCTGGTCACCGGCTCGGCCTATTTCAAGGCCGCCGACCGGGCGGCGTTTGTCAAGGCCCTTCGCGCATAACTGTTTTCACGAAAGAAACGAACCCGGCTCCCATCTGGGAACCGGGTTCGGATTGTGTGTGCTCAGCAGTAGAAGTCCCGAATCTTCTTGGCGCGGCTGGGATGGCGCAGCTTGCGGATGGCCTTGTTCTCGATCTGGCGGATACGCTCCCGGGTGACGCCGAAAATCTGTCCGACCTCTTCCAGCGTGTGGGTGCGTCCGTCGTACATTCCGAAGCGCATCCGCAGGACGTCCGCTTCCCGCTCCGTCAGGGTGTCCAGAATCTCCTTCAGCGCCTCGGCAAGCAGGGCGTTGGAGGTGGCATCGGCGGGGCCGGGGGTGCGCTCGTCCTCCACGAAGGAGCCGATGGAGGTATCTTCCTCGTCACCCACAGGGGTGTCCAGAGACAGCGTGTCGGCGGCGGTACGGTTGGCCTCGATGATCTTCTCAACAGGCAGATTCAGCTCCGCGGCGATCTCCTCCACGGTAGGCTCCCGGCCAAGCTCCTGCACCAGCTTCCGGTTGCAGCGGGTAGCCTTGTTGATGACCTCTACCATATGCACCGGGACGCGGATCGTCCGGGCCTGATCCGCGATGGCGCGGGTGATGGCCTGCCGGATCCACCAGGTGGCATATGTAGAGAATTTGTTTCCCTTTGTCCAGTCGAATTTATCGACCGCGCGGATAAGGCCGGTGTTGCCTTCCTGAATCAGGTCCAGAATGTGCAGGCCGCGGCCGGAATATTTCTTTGCGATGGAGACCACCAGACGCAGGTTCGCCTCGGTGAGCTTGTTCTTCGCTTCCTGATCTCCCTCGGAGACGCGCTTTGCCAGCTCCACCTCTTCCTCGGCGGAAAGGAGCTTGATCTGGCCGATCTCCTTGAGGTACATCCGCACCGGGTCGTCCAGGCTGTACTCGGCGGCCAGGTCAACGGGGTCGACCAGCTCCTCCTCGTCAAGGCCTGCCAGATTGATATCGTCGTCCGGCCCCAGGTCGAGATCGTCGTCCCCCAGATCCAGTTCCAGATCGGCGGTGACCACCTGAATATTCATGGCGTCCAGACGGTCGTAAATGTCCTCGATCTTTTCCGGCGTCAGCTGCATCTTCTCCAGCTGGGCGTTCAGGTCGGAGGCACGGATCATGCCATCCTTCTTTCCCTGAGCGATCAGCGCCTGCAATGCGGCGTGAACATCATCCATGTTGGCTTTCGGTGCCTTCTTCGGCGTACTACTCATAGAGAATCTCCTTTTTTCTATGTAAAAATCCATAAAACTCTTGTGCCGTTAAACTATACCCCGTTTTTTTCGGTATGACAAGGGCATTTCTCAAAAATTTTTCTTTCATCGAGGACAGTTTTCCCCTGATTTCGGGAAAACATACGGTTTACTTTTGGGGAAAAATTCGCTATAATTGTGAGAATAAGGCAGTATGCCCATTGAGGGGCGCGCAAGCTCCTTCGATCCCACATTCATGAGGTAATCCATATGACCGAATTATCCAACATCCGCAACTTTTCCATCATCGCCCATATCGATCACGGCAAGTCCACCCTCGCCGACCGGCTGCTGGAGCAGTGCCACGCCATCGACCAGCGCATCCGCGCCGAGCAGATGCTGGACTCCATGGACTTGGAGCGGGAGCGGGGCATCACCATCAAATCCAGCGCCGTCACCCTGCACTATACCGCCGCTGACGGCGAAAAATACGTCCTGAACCTGATCGACACCCCGGGTCACGTGGACTTCAACTACGAGGTTTCCCGGAGCCTTGCCGCCTGCGAGGGCGCGATTCTGGTGGTGGACGCCTCTCAGGGCGTGGAAGCCCAGACCCTGGCCAACACCTATCTCGCCATCGACGCCGGGCTGGAAGTCCTGCCCGTCATCAATAAAATCGACCTGCCCTCCGCCCGTCCGGCTGAGGTGAAGTCGGAGATTGAGGACATCATCGGCATTCCCGCCGAGGACGCCCCCGAAATTTCCGCCAAAAACGGCATCAACATTCCAGCCGTCTTGGAAATGATCGTCCGGGACGTCCCTGCTCCCACCGGGGAACGGGACGCGCCATTGCAGGCGCTGATCTTCGACAGCCAGTACGATTCCTACCGGGGCGTCATCGTCTACACCCGCATCAAGCAGGGAACGGTGAAGCCCGGCATGGACATTAAAATGATGGCCACCGGCGCGGTCTACAAGGTGGTGGAGGTGGGCACCATGATTCCCGGCGGGCTGAACCCCTCGGACGCGCTGGGCGCCGGGGAAGTGGGCTACATCACCGCTTCCATCAAGACCGTGGCGGACACCCGGGTGGGCGACACCGTCACCGGTGTGGAGAATCCCGCCGCCCAGCCTCTGCCCGGCTACCGCCCAGCCCAGCCCATGGTGTTCTCCGGCATCTATCCCGCCGACGGCGCCAAATATCAGGATTTACGGGACGCACTGGAAAAACTGAAGCTCAACGATGCCTCCATGAGCTACGAGCCGGAAAGCTCCATTGCCCTGGGCTTCGGCTTCCGCTGCGGCTTCCTCGGTCTGCTGCATATGGAGATCATTCAGGAGCGTCTGGAACGGGAATACAATCTCGACCTCATCACCACCGCTCCCAACGTCGTCTACCGGATAACGAAGACCAACGGCGAATCCATGTATGTCTACACGCCTCTGGACTACCCCGACCCGGCGGACATCCAGCTGGCCGAGGAGCCTTACGCCAAGGTCAGCCTGATCTCCCCACAGGAATACGTGGGCAACATCATGGAGCTGTGTCAGAACCGCCGGGGCGAATTCAAGGGCATGGTGTATCTGGACGCCAGCCGCGTGGAGCTGCACTACGAAATGCCCCTGAACGAGATCATCTACGACTTCTTCGACGCCCTGAAGTCCCGCACCCGTGGCTACGGCAGTCTGGACTACGAGCTGATCGGCTACCGTCCCAGCCGTCTGGTGAAGCTGGACATCCTGCTCAACGGCGACGTTGTGGACGCGCTGAGCTTCATCCTCTTTGCGGACAACGCCTATCCCCGCGCCCGGAAGATCTGCGAAAAGCTGAAGGAGAACATTCCACGCGCCCAGTTTGAAATCCCCGTTCAGGCCGCCATCGGCGGCAAGGTCATCGCCCGGGAGACCATCAAGGCGCTGCGCAAGGACGTTCTCGCCAAGTGCTACGGCGGCGACATCACCCGTAAGAAGAAGCTGCTGGAAAAGCAGAAGGAAGGCAAGAAGCGGATGCGTACCTTTGGCACCGTCGCGGTTCCTTCCGAAGCCTTCATGGCCGTCCTCAAGCTGGACGAAGATTGACAGTTTTCTCACATTCTCAACACCCGGAGGTATCCCATGCCTATTCTCAATAAACGAGCGAACAAAACGCCCCTCGGACTTTACGTCCATGTCCCCTTCTGCCGCAGCAAGTGCCAGTACTGCGACTTCTACTCCATGGCCACCAAGGACGACAAGCTGATGGACGGCTATCTGGACGCGGTATGCGACCATATCAAGGAAGCCGGTGAGCTGGCGCCCGGCTACAAGGTGGACTCCGTCTACTTTGGCGGCGGCACCCCCTCCTTCTTCGGTGCCGACGGTCTGGCCGTGATTCTCACCACCATCCGCCGGAACTTCGACGTGGTTCCGGATGCCGAAATTTCCGTGGAGTGCAACCCGGATTCCGTTTCCGACCGGCTGCTCCACCGGCTTTACGCCGAGGGCTTCAACCGGGTCAGTCTGGGCGTTCAGTCCGACGACGATGAAATTCTGAAAAAGCTCGGCCGTCCCCACACCTACGCACAGGCCGCCACCGCCTACCAGCGCATCCGCAAGGCGGGTTTTCGCAACGTGTCCATCGACCTGATGTACGGCCTGCCCGGGCAGGACCTGCAGGACTGGCAGGAAACGCTGGACAACGTCCTGCGCCTGAACCCGGAGCACGTCAGCTGCTACGCCCTGAAAATCGAGGAAGGCACCCCCTTCTATGACTACAAGGAAATGCTGAACCTCCCTGACGACGAGACGCAGGCGGACATGTACCTCGCCGCCGTGGAAGCCCTCCGCAGCCGCGGCTTCCGGCAGTACGAAATTTCCAATTTTGCCCGGAAGGGTCTGTACTCCCGGCACAATATGAAATACTGGACGGGCGGCGAATATCTGGGCTTCGGCCCCAGCGCCAGCTCGGACTTTGCCGGAAAGCGCTTCACCCTGAAACGGGATTTGCAGGAATACATCGCCGGTATCCGGGACGGCGGCGACATTATGGAGGATTTACAGGAGATCCCCATGCGGGAGCGGGCGGGCGAGTATCTGATGCTTCGTCTGCGCACCAGTCAGGGCATCAGCGCCGCGGAATACGAAAAGCTGTTCCTGCTGCCCTTCGCCCCGCTGGAAGATGTGCTGGAAAAGCGCCGCCGCTACTATCAGGCGACCCAGAACGACTCCGGCCGCTGGGTGCTGACCCCTCAGGGGTATCTGGTCAGCAACGACATCATCACGGACCTTTTGATTGCGCAGGACAGCTCCCACCCGCTCAAGCGGATATAACGTCGTATCCGCCCGAAATTTACAACGATTTTGCCGCCGGGGAATTGACATTTTTCCCGGCGGCATGTATAATATATGCGCTAAGTTCCGGTTTCCGGAAAAGTAAACCCAAAGGCGGAAACGTCTTTTGAAAGAAAGGAAAATTGCCATGATTTACAGTGCAGAAGTACAGAATATGTGCTCCGTGGCTAAGGGTGCCTACCACGGCCCCGCTCCCATCCCCGAAGAGGGCAAGTGGGTTCAGGCCAAGGAGATCAAGGACATCAGCGGCTTTACCCACGGTATCGGCTGGTGCGCTCCCCAGCAGGGTGCCTGCAAGCTGACCCTGAACATCAAGGAGGGCGTCATTGAGGAAGCTCTGGTGGAGACCATCGGCTGCTCCGGCATGACCCATTCCGCCGCCATGGCCGCCGAAATTCTCATCGGCAAGACCATTCTCGAGGCTCTGAACACCGATCTGGTGTGCGACGCCATCAACACCGCCATGCGGGAGCTGTTCCTGCAGATCGTTTACGGCCGCAGCCAGTCTGCGTTCTCCGAGGGCGGTCTGGTCGTGGGCGCTTCTCTGGAAGACCTGGGCAAGGGTCTGCGCAGTCAGGTGGGCACCATGTTCGCCACCAAGTCCAAGGGTCCCCGTTATCTGGAAATGGCCGAGGGCTATGTCACCCGCGTTGCTCTGGACGACGATAACCTGATCATCGGCTATGAGTTTGTAAACCTGGGCAAGATGATGGACTTCATGAAGAAGGGCGACGACGCCAACACCGCCTACAAGAAGGCTATGGGTCACTACGGCCGCTTCGACAACGCGCCCAAGTACATCGACCCCCGTCAGGAATAAGAGGAGGACGAAACAATGGCTTTGTTTGAAAGTTACGAAAGAAGAATTGACAAGATCAACGGCGTCCTCGCTCAGTACGGCATCTCCTCCGTGGAAGAGTGCCGCGAGATCTGCAAGGCGAAGGGCTTCGACCCCTACGAGATCGTCAAGGGCATTCAGCCCATCTGCTTTGAGAACGCCTGCTGGGCTTACACCGTGGGCGCTGCCATCGCTCTGAAGAAGAACGTCAAGACCGCCGCTGAGGCCGCCGAGGCCATCGGTATCGGCCTGCAGGCTTTCTGCATCGACGGTTCCGTCGCCGAGGACCGCAAGGTCGGTCTGGGCCACGGCAATCTGGGCGCCATGCTGCTGCGGGACGAGACCAAGTGCTTCGCTTTCCTGGCCGGTCACGAGTCCTTCGCCGCTGCCGAAGGCGCTATCGGCATTGCCCGCTCCGCCAACAAGGCTCGTAAGGAGCCTCTGCGGGTCATCCTGAACGGTCTGGGCAAGGACGCTGCGCAGATCATCTCCCGGATCAATGGCTTTACCTATGTGCAGACCAAGTTTGACTACTACACCGGCGAGCTGAAGATCGTCAAGGAGTACAAGTACTCCGACGGCGAGCGCGCGGCTGTCCGCTGCTTCGGCGCTGACGACGTCCGCGAGGGCGTGGCCATCATGCACCACGAGGGCGTGGACGTTTCCATCACCGGCAACTCCACCAACCCCACCCGTTTCCAGCATCCCGTTGCCGGCACCTACAAGAAAGAGTGCATCGAGCAGGGCAAGAAGTACTTCTCCGTGGCCTCCGGCGGCGGCACGGGTCGTACCCTGCATCCCGACAACATGGCGGCCGGCCCCGCTTCCTACGGCATGACCGACACCATGGGTCGTATGCATTCCGACGCCCAGTTCGCCGGTTCCTCCTCCGTGCCTGCCCACGTTGAAATGATGGGCTTCCTGGGCATGGGCAACAACCCCATGGTCGGTGCTACCGTTTCCGTGGCTGTTGCTGTTGAGGAAGCGCTGAAGAAGTAAGGGAACACTTTCCTTTCCCAAGTAACAAACAAAGAAGCACATCCTGCCTGAGAAATTGGGCTGGATGTGCTTCTTATTTTTATTCCAGCGGTGCATTTCGCCTTCTATACTCTGGAAAGAACCGTTCTATTTATAAATAAGAATAAATTATTTTTCTTCTAAGCGTTGACAAATATGAGTCAACGTGCTATTATGCTCTCGAGGTGATTGACATGGCAAAGCTTATCTCCGAATGTCCCGTCTGCGGCAATGATTTGAAGATCACAAAGCTTCAATGCCCCTGCTGTGGGATGGAGCTTTCAAACTCTTTTGAAATCAGCCCCTTTGATAAACTGGACAATGACCAGTACCTGTTTCTTACCACATTTCTGAAACACCGCGGAAACCTGAAACTGCTGCAGGAAGAACTGAACATCTCCTATCCCTACGCGAAGAAGAAACTGACGGAACTGCTCAGCGCACTGAATCTCACACAGGAAAACGACGAAACATTTATAAAGGAGGATGTTAATATGCAAATCCAGTTTGAAGGTAAGGAAAGCAATCGCGCCGGAGATATTGTCAGGAGGAAGCTCATGGAAAACGGCGGACGTGCCATCGTGACATCCATCAGCGGCAATCGGTACGGCATAAAAGCGGACACGGACGGTCAGCACATTCTGTGCAATGAACTGCCCCCAATCTATACCTATGATGTCTTTGACGTGATCGTCGATCTGCTAAAAAAGCAGCCGAACCACAGAGCCGGAAAAGGAAATGCCCGAAACTACAGGCTTGGTGAGGCCGGGTGTGAAGAAAACACCGTCGCAGGCGCTATTCTGAAAAACTACTTTGGCAAAAGTGCAGGCGAGTCCGGCGTTGACCCGGTGTTTGTGTTGGCCGCCGTTCTGGAATGGGCTGGAATCGCGCATAATCGCCGGGGCTATCTGGAACTTACCGCCGCGTATTCGGAGGAATTATAAACTTGCTGGTGCTACTGTTGTCTTTTGTCATATCATTCCTGTGGTTCTTTCTGTTCAAACACAACAAATATTAAGCGCCGCGCCATCCCCAATTAAAAGACCGCAGGTTCAAGCCATCGCCTGAACCTGCGGTCATTTCATTCTTCCTCAATCCTCGTCCCAGTTGTGCCAGACGTTCTGGACGTCGTCGTCGTCGTCCATGATGTCCAGCAGCTTCTCCATCAGGGAGATCTGCTCCGGGTCGGTGAGCTTCTGGTAGTTCTGGGGTACCATTTCGATCTGGGCGGATACGAAGCTGTAGCCCTTCTGCGTCATGGCGTCGGCCACGGCGTTGAAATCGTCGGGGTCTGTGTACACGGTGAACACGTCGTCCTCGGCCTCGAAATCATCCGCGCCGCAGTCCATGGCGTCCATCATAACCTGGTCTTCCTCGTAGTCGCCGTCCTCGTTGTCGATCACCAGCACGCCCTTCTTGTCGAAGGACCAGCTGACGCAGCCCGTCGCGCCCAGATTGCCGCCGAACTTGTCGAAGTGGTGGCGCATGGAACCGGCGGTGCGGTTGCGGTTGTCGGTCATGGTCTCCACGATCACCGCCACGCCGCCGGGGCCGTAGCCTTCGTAGGTAATGGTCTCGTAGTTGTCGCCGCCCGCGCCTGCCGCCTTCTCCAGGCAGCGCTTGATGTTGTCGTTGGGCATGTTGGCGGCCTTGGCCTTGGTGATGACGGTGGCCAGACGGGAGTTATAGGCGGGGTCTGCACTGCCGCCCTCCTTCACCGCGACGATCAGCTCTTTGGCGATCTTGGTGAAGGCTGCCGCGCGCTTGGCGTCCTGCGCGCCCTTGGTTTTCTGGATGTTATGCCATTTGGAATGTCCGGACATAGGTATATCTTCCCTTCAGCGAGTATATTCAAAAATCTTATCTATTTTATCAGAATCCGTGACAAAAATCAACACTTTCTCAATAGAATTTCATGCAGTCCCGGTGGGTTTCGGAAATTTTCACCTGAATGCCCGGGAACGCGGCGGCGATTTTCTCCGCCAGCACGGCCACAATGGGGTTCTCCGTGGCAAAATGCCCCGCGTCGATCAGGTTCATCCCCAGCGCCCGGGCGTCCCAGAAGTCGTTGTACTTGATGTCCGCGGTGACGAAGGTGTCGCACCCGGCCTCGAAGGCGCTCATCAGCTCGTCGGAGCAATGCCCGCCGCCCACCGCCACCACGCGAACCGGCTTGCCGCCGTCCACGTAGCGCAGTCCCTCGGCGTTCAGGCTGCTCTTGACGGTTTCCAGAAATCGGGAAAGGGGCTGCTCCTCTACCCTGCCCCGGCGCAGAAGTCCCCACTGCCGCCCCTGATCGTCCCGGAAAAAGGGTGGGATGGTCTCCACGTCGTTCAGTCCCAGCGTAGCCGCCAGCACGTCGTTGACGCCGCCCGGGGCGCAATCCAGATTGGTGTGGGCATTGACGGCGCTGATGCCGTGGCGGCAAAGGGTCATGATGCTCCGGCCGACGGTCGTTTCCTCCGTCACGGATTTGAGCGGGGCAAAAATCATGGGATGGTGGGTGACGATCAGCTCCACGCCCCACTCCGCCGCCTCCCGGCACACCCCCTCGAAGGGGTCGAGCGCCACGAGAACCTTGGTAACGGGGGTCTCCCGGCTGCCGCAGAGCAGCCCCACATTGTCCCAGTCCATTTTCATGTAGGTTGGGGCAAGGGTTTCTACGTACTTGAGAATGTCAGCTACAGTCGTCATCGGTCAGTTCCTCCAAAATCGCTTTGTAGTGCCTGTATTTTTCCTCGTCCCCGCCGGACAGCCCCGCAACGGTCTTGCGAAGGCCGGAAAGCACACTCTCCCGGAAAGCCGGAAGCAGTTCGCTGCCGCTGCGGCGCAGTGCCGGGGTGATGTAATATTCGCCCTCGGTCAGCGGTTTGCCGGGGGCGTAGACCACTTCCATGACAGGATAGATGAATTTCCCGTCCTTCGCCAGCGCCTCCCGGCGGATGGCGTAGCCCTGACGGTACAGATACCGGCGCAGCTCCGGCCGCTTGCTCTGGCACTGGAGGATCAGGCGGTAGCGTTCGCTTTTCAGCCAGGGCGCGGCGTCCAGAATGGACATCATGGTGTCCGCCCCCATCCCCGCACAGACCATGCAGTCGAATTCCCTGGGGAGATCGCGAATGCCGTCGGACAGGTAGAAGGACATGCGCTCTTTCACGCCGAATTTTTCCGCGTTGCGGATGGCGCTTTGCAGGGGCATTTCCCGGACGTCGGAGGCAATGACCGCGCCGGCAATGCCGTTTTTCAGAAGGTAAATGCCGAGATAACCGTGGTCACAGCCCACGTCCGCCACCCGGTCGCCGGGCTTGACATAGCCGCAGCAGGCCAGCAGGCGGTTGGAAAGGGGAATTTTCACGGGCGTCCCTCCTTCTATACGAAAAAAGCCATCCCGGCATTTGTCCGGGATGGCGCTGCCGGTATTTTATCCGTTCTGCTTCGCGGCTTCGTTGGCCTCGTAGGCTTCCAGGAAATTGTTCAGCTGGGCGAGGAACGGCTCGCAGTCCACACCGTGGACCATGCAGGCTTCCTCAACGGTCTCGCCCCGGGAAGAGGGGCAGCCCAGGCAGTGCATACCGATGGCGAAGAACAGGGGTGCGGACTGGGGCGCGACGTCCAGAATGTCCCCGATGATGGTATCCTTTTCAATTTTTACAGCCATTATAATGACCTCCTTGTTTTTATCTGCGACTATTATAACCTCACATGTGGAAAAAAACAAGAGGAAAGTCGTAAAAGATACGCAGCCGCTCCGCAGATTTTTTGTGGCGGGGTGGTCGATGATCAGAGCATCCGTCCTCGCCCATCCAGACAACACCCGCAAAATCCGCTTCTTTCCCCATAGAATTGGCCGGGCAGCGCTGCATCCCCTTTGCCACGCCGTTTTCCTGTTCAGCCCCGACGTACCATGTGGTAAAACGCACCTTCTCCAATGGATGTTGTCTGTTGAATCGGCTCGCCGACAATGCGGAATCCCGCCTTTTCATAGCACCGGATCGCCCGCTGATTCCATGTTCTGACTTCCAGGTACATAGGTTTCCCGGGAAACAGCATCTGCGAAATTTCCCATGCCATTCGGGTCATCTGCTGCCCGTAGCCTTTGCCGCAGCAATCGGGATTCACCCCGATTCCGAAGAACACCTCCGGGTCTTCCCCGTTCAGATTGATAAAGCCGACAAGTTCCTTCCCATCACAGAAGGAATACAGGTGGTTCTCGGGGTTTGCAAACCCAAACCCCCGCTTTTTCTGTTCCTCATAGGAAAGGCTGTTGTAAATCGCGTATTCCCCGGGATATTTCCACCGGGCGATGCAGTATTTTTCTTCTTCGGTCATTTTGTGATACTCAAGCATGTTCTTCCTCCTGAAAATGGTTTGATGCTCGGTTTACCCGCTACATTATAGCAAGGAAACGGGAAAAGTCAACCTGCCCGTATCGACCGTGTCCTTCCGATTTCATCAAAACAGTTCGCCCTCCAGCCTGAGAAGTCTTAGGCCGGAGGGCGTCGGTTCTGTTTTGCTTATTTCGTCTCGTCGGTGCCATAGTAGGCGTTGAGGTACATCTGCTTGATCTCGCTCATGAGGGGATACCGGGGGTTCGCGCCGGTGCACTGGTCGTCGAATGCCTGCTCCACCATGCTGTCAAGCCGGGTCAGGAAGTCGGTTTCGTCAATACCGTAGTCCCTGATGGTCTTTTTGATGCCGATTTTGGCCTTCAGCTCGTCGATGGCCGCGATCAGTTTTTCCAGCTTCTCCCCGTCCGTGGTACCGCCCAGCTTCAGATAGTCAGCGACCTCGGCATACCGCGCCAGCGTGTGAGGATGGTCGTACTGGGAGAAGGTGCCCATCTTTGCCGGAACCTCGGCGGCGTTGAAGCGCAGAACCTCGTCGATCATCAGGGCGTTGGCAACGCCGTGGGGCAGATGGTGGAACGCGCCCAGCTTGTGCGCCATGGAGTGGCACACGCCCAAAAATGCGTTGGCAAAGGCCATACCGGCCATGCAGGCGGCGTTTGCCATGTTCTCACGGGCCTTGGGATCCTTCGCGCCGTTTTCGTAGGCGGAGGGCAGGTTCTCAAAAATCAGCTTCAAACTCCGCAGCGCCAGACCGTCGGTGTAGTCCGTAGCCATCATGGAGGCGTAGGCTTCCAGAGCGTGGGTCACGGCGTCAATACCGGAAGCCGCGGTCAGGCCCTTGGGGGCGTTCATCATCATGTCGGCGTCCACGATGGCCATTTTCGGCAGCAGCTCGTAGTCCGCCAGCGGATACTTGACGCCGGTGGTTTCATCGGTGATGACGGCGAAGGGCGTCACCTCGGAGCCGGTACCGGCGGTGGTGGGGATGGCGACGAAATAGGCCTTTTCGCCCATCTTGGGGAAGGTGTAGACACGCTTGCGGATATCCACAAAGCGCATGGCCATGTCCTGGAAATCCGCCTCGGGGTGCTCATACAGCACCCACATGATCTTGCCCGCGTCCATGGCGGAGCCGCCGCCGATGGCGAGAATCAGATCGGGCTTGAAGGCCGCCATCTGCGCCGCGCCCTCTCTGGCACAGGCGAGGGTGGGATCGGGAGCTACATTGTAGAAGGTGGTGTGGGTGATCCCCATAGCGTCCAGCTTCTCCTCCACCGGCTTCGTGTAGCCGTTCTGGTACAGGAAGGCATCGGTGACGATGAAGGCCTTCTTGTAATTTTTCAGCTCGGCCAAAGCTACCGGCAGGCAGCCCTTCTTGAAATAAACCTTTTCAGGCGCACGGAACCAGAGCATGTTCTCCCTCCTAATTGCCACAGTCTTGATGTTCAGCAGGTGCTTGATGCCCACGTTCTCGGAAACGGAGTTGCCGCCCCAGGAGCCGCAGCCCAGCGTCAGGGAGGGAGCCAGCTTGAAGTTGTACAGGTCGCCGATGCCGCCGTGGGAGGACGGGGTGTTCACCAGAATGCGGCAGGCCTTCATTCTCTCCGCAAAGGCGTCCAGCTTCTCCTTCCCGCTTACCGTGTCCAGATAAACGGAAGCGGTGTGGCCGTAGCCGCCATCCTTGACAAGGGTGTCCGCCTTGTTCATGGCGTCGGTGAAGTCGGACGCCCGGTACATGGCAAGCACGGGGGACAGCTTCTCGTGGGCAAAGGCTTCGGAGAGATCGGTGGAGGTCACTTCGCCGATGAGGATTTTGGCGGTCTCGGGGACATCGACGCCCGCCAGCGCCGCGATGGTATGGGCGGACTGCCCCACGATCTTGGCGTTCAATGCGCCGTTAATCAGGATGGCTGCGCGAACCTTGTCGATTTCTTCCGCGTTCAGGACGTAGCAGCCGCGCTTGATGAATTCCGCCTTGACCCGGTCGTAGATGCTGTCCAGCACCACCACGCTCTGCTCGGAAGCGCAGATCATGCCGTTGTCGAAGGTCTTGGAATGGATGACGGAAGAAACCGCCAGCAGAATGTCGGCGCTGTCGTCAATGACGGCGGGGGTGTTGCCGGGGCCGACGCCCAGAGCGGGCTTGCCGGAGGAGTAGGCAGCCTTCACCATGCCGGGGCCGCCGGTGGCGAGGATCAGGTCGGCCTCCCGCATCACCTGATTGGTCAGCTCCAGAGAGGGCTTGTCTATCCACGCGATGATGCCTTCCGGCGCACCGGCGGCGACCGCCGCTTCCAGCACCACCCGGGCGGCGGCGATGGTGCAGCCCTTCGCCCGGGGGTGGGGGCTGATGATGATGCCATTGCGGGTCTTCAGGGAAATCAGGGTCTTGAAAATGGCGGTAGAAGTGGGGTTCGTGGTGGGAATGACCGCCGCGATGACGCCGATAGGCTCGGCAATGCGCTGAATGCCGTAGGCCGTGTCTTCCTCAATGACACCGCAGGTCTTGGAATCCTTGTAGGCGTTGTAAATATATTCAGCGGCATAGTGGTTCTTGATGACCTTATCCTCCACTACGCCCATACCGGTTTCGGCCACGGCCTGCTTGGCCAGAGGAATGCGCATCTGATTGGCTGCGGTAGCGGCGGCCAGAAAAATTTTATCCACCTGCTCCTGCGTATAAGTGGCAAATTTCTCCTGTGCCGCGCGGCACTTTGCCAATGCTTCGGTCAGTTCCTGAGCGGTGGTTACAGGTGCATATGTTTTATCCATGAAAATCGACCTTTCCGAACATTAATTATCAGTATTTTGTTACCGATATATTACTATCGATATAATAGCACATATCTCTGAAAAGTCAATCCCCATTATGAAATTTATTCGTAGGCAGAAATAGCCGGGCTTTCGGAGCGTATCGCTCTGAAAGCCCGGCTGTGCCGTTTATTCATTACGTACCAAGATAGGCCGCCTTCACCGCTTCATTTGCCAGCAGCTCCTCGCCGCTGCCGTGGAGGGTGATCCGGCCGGTCTCCATGACGTAGCCGAGATTGGCGGTTTTCAGCGCCATGTTGGCGTTCTGCTCAATGAGCAGCACCGTCACGCCCTGCTTGTTGATCTCCTTGATGATCTCAAAGATGCCCTTGACGATGATGGGCGCAAGTCCCAGAGACGGCTCGTCCATCATGATGACCTTGGGGCGGCTCATCAGCGCACGGCCGACCGCCAGCATCTGCTGCTCGCCGCCGGACAGCGTGCCCCCCGCCTGCCATGAACGCTCTTTCAGTCGGGGAAACAGGTCAAACACCCAGTTCAAGTCCTCGGTCAGGTCGTCCTTGCGCAGGTAAGCGCCGATTTTCAGGTTTTCCAGCACCGTCATGTCCGGGAAGATACGCCGTCCCTCGGGTACCAGCGTGATGCCCTTGGACACGATCATGCTGGAATCCATGCCGGTGATGTCCTCGTCCAGAAAGGAGATTTTTCCCGCGGAGGGCTTCACCAGCCCCGCGATGGCGCGGAGGGTGGAGCTTTTGCCAGCGCCGTTTGCGCCGATCAGGGTCACGATCTCCCCTTCCGGCACGTCCAGACTGATGCCCCTCACCGCTTCGATTCCGCCGTAATGCACCTGCAAGTCCCGAATTTCCAGAATGTTACGCATCCTCCGTCACCCCCAAATACGCCTCGATCACGCGCTTGTTCTGCTGCACTTCCTTCGGCACGCCCCGGGCGATCTCACTGCCGAAGTCAATGACATAAATGTAGTCCGAAATCTTCATGACCAGATCCATGTGATGCTCAATGAGGAAGACCGTCAGATGGTGGCTGTCCCGAATCTCTTTGATGTACTCCGCCAGTTCCTGCGTCTCCTGCGGGTTCATGCCCGCCGCCGGTTCGTCCAGCAGCAGCAGCTTGGGGTCCGTCGCCAGAGCGCGGGCGATTTCCAGACGGCGCTGCAGGCCGTAGGGCAGGCTGGTAGCGACCTCGTCCTTGTACTGCTCCAGTCCCTGCTCTTTCAGCAGCTCCATGGTTTCTTCCCGCATTCTCGCTTCTTCCTTGGCGTTCGCCCGGAAAATGGCGGAAAATACGTTCTGCTTGGCACGCATATGCTTGGCAACCAGCACGTTTTCAAACACAGTCATGCTCTTCCACAGGCGGATGTTCTGGAAGGTACGGGCGATGCCCAAGGACACCACATGATCCGGGGTGGGGTCAATGTTGCGCTCATTTGCATACTTATCCCCGTTGGTGCCCAGATAGTTCTTTTTCATTTTGCCGGTGGGGTGGTTGCGGATCATGGTCTTGCCCATGAATTCCACCCGGCCGTTGGTCGGCTGATACACACCGGTGATGCAGTTAAAGGCCGTGGTCTTGCCCGCGCCGTTGGGGCCGATCAGTGCGACGATCTGCCCCTCCGGCACGTCCAGAGACAGGTCATTCACAGCAACTACGCCGCCAAACTGCATGGTGACGTTTTCCATACGAAGAACGTTTGTTTCGCTCATGCCGCTTCAGTCCTCCTTTTCCGCCGCCGGGGCAGCCTTTTTCCGCTTTTTCAGCAGTCCGCCGATGCCCTTCCAGCTCAGCTCCTTCTCCCCCATGATGCCCTTGGAGAAGAACAGCACGATGATCATGATGACCACGGAGAATACGACCATCCGGAAACCGCTGCGCAGCAGGGGCACCTTGAACGAGCCGATATAGGTCTCCCGATCCAGAAACCGCAGCCACCACTCAGAGCAGGCCACGTACAGGAACGTGCCGATGACGGAGCCGGAAACGGAGCCGATGCCGCCGATGACCACGATCAGCAGAATCTCATAGGTCATGGTGGAGGTGAACACCTTCGCCTGGGCGTTGGCAACATACATGGCGAACAGCGCGCCGCCCACGCCGGAGAAGAAGCTGGAAATGACGAAGGAGAGCATCTTGTGCTTGAACAGGCTGATGCCCATGGCCTCCGCCGCCACCTCGTCGTCCCGAATGGCCTTAAAGGCGCGGCCGTAGGAGGAGTTGATCAGCAGAACGATCAGGGCAATGCAGATGATCGCCACAAGGAAGGGAACGAATGTACTCAGCCGCAGAATCACCTGCCCCGCGCCGTTCTTGATATTGAAATCGGAGAAGGTGGGGAAACCTTTGATCATATTCGCGCCGTTGGTAACGGGTCCAAGGGTCTGCCACTGGAAAATGGCCCGCAGGATTTCGGCGAAGCCCAGTGTGGCAATGGCGAGATAGTCGCTTTTCAGCCGCAGAACCGGCAGGCCGATGAGCGCTGCGAACAGTGCGGCAACCAGTCCCGCGAGAATCAGTCCCACGAGAACGGCCAGAACCAGCGCCAGCCCGCCGCCGAAACCGGCGCTGCCCAGAAAGCTCTGGAACATATCCACCAGAGAAAACTTCACAGCCGAGCCGCCGTAGAGGTAGTAGACCTGGTCCTTGGCAGCCATGGGAACGGTCAGAATGGCATAGGTATACGCACCCAGCAGCATGAAGCCCGCCTGTCCCAGAGAGAACAGGCCGGTGAAGCCGTTGAGCAGGTTCATGGAAACGGCCACCAGAGAATACACCGCGCCCTTTTTCAGCACGGTAAACAGCTGGCTGGTGGGAAGGAAGACCGCAGGCAGTCCGGGAATGCGGTCGCTGATGTTTTCCAGCAGGATAATCAGCAAAAGCAGCACCGAAATGGAGATCAGCGCAGCGAAGCTGCCGTTTTTGTTTGTTTTCTGTTTCAGCATATCCGGCACCTCCTTAAACCTTATCCGTGGCCTTTTCGCCAAAGAGTCCGGTGGGCTTGCAGGTCAGGATGATGATGAGCAGCGCGAAGGTGAAGGCATCAGAGAACACGGAAACATTCCATGCCGAGGGCAGGCCCTTGATGATGGTCTCGCAGATGCCGATCAGGAACGCGCCGATCACCGCGCCGGGGATGGAGCCGATGCCGCCGAACACCGCCGCCACGAAGGCTTTCAGTCCCGGCATGGCGCCCGCCGTGGGGGTAATGGCTGGATAAGTGGTGAAGTACAGAATGGAACCCACCACTGCCAGAGCAGAACCGATGACAAAGGTCATGGAAATGACATTGTTGATCTTGATACCCATCAGCCGCGCGGTCTCGAAGTCCTTGGAAACGGCACGCATGGCCATGCCGATTTTGGTGTGGTTGATCAGTTGGGTCAGCAGCACGATCAGCACCAGCACCAGAACAGGGGTGATGATGACCACCAGCTTTGTGGAGGTGCCGACAATGTCGATGGTTTTGTTCAGAATTCCGATGGTGGGATAAGTCATGGGCTGGCCGCCGGTGACGTAGGTCGCAGTGTTTTCCAGCAGATAGCTGACGCCGATGGCGGAGATCATGACGGACATTCTCGGGGCATTGCGCAGGGGCTTATAGGCCGCCCGCTCAATGAAAAAGCCCAGCGCCACCGTCAGGATGATGACAACAGGAATTGCCACGTAGATCGGCAGCACGGCGGAAACATAAATACCCAGCAGGCCCGCGACCATGAACACGTCGCCGTGGGCAAAGTTGATCAGGCGCAGAATGCCGTAGACCATGGTGTAGCCAATGGCGATCAGCGCCAGCTGCCCGCCCAGAGAAATGCCGCTGAGCAGAATGGATACCATGTATTCCAGAGAAAACAGTTGTTCCACAGGGGTTCCTCCCTTTCTTTACGGAATCCCCGAAGAAGCCGTCAGCAGCCCCGCTCCGGACGGTTTTTTCAGAGATTCCCTGTCATAATAATACGACTGTTTGGCGGGGGGATTCGCCCCCCGCCAAACAATTCAATTGGAGATAATATCAGCTGCCGGAGCCGGTCTGGACGGTTTCCAGAACCCACGCGCCGCTGGCGGTGTCCGCCGCCTTGATGTAAGCGGTGTCGCGGATGGCGTCGCCCTGAGCGTCAAAGGCAATGGAGCCGGAAACGCCGGTGTAGGTGACAGAGGGCAGAGCGGCCATGATGGCGGCCTTGTCGCCGCTGTCGGCCTTCTTCATGGCCTCCAGAGCCACAAAGTAAGCGTCGTAGCCCATGGCGGTGACGGCGGAGATGGTGTCGTTGCCGCCGTTGGCAGCCAGCGCCTCGGAGCTGGCGTTGATGTACTCCTTGACGCCCGTATCAAACTCGGGAGCGCCGCCTTCCTGATAGAAGGTGGAGACGTACAGCTGCAGGTCGGTGCCCTTGATGGCTTCCAGAACCATGTTGTCGTCCAGCGTGTCGGAGCCGAGGAACGGAGCCTCAATGCCCAGAGACGCGGCCTGGGTGATGATCTGCACGGCGTAGGCGATGGAGACAGGGGTGAAGATAACGTCCGCGCCCTCGCTCTTGGCCTTGTTCAGGTAGGAGCCGAAATCGGAGTTGCCGGTGGGGAAGGAGTCGGTGATGACCTTGCCGCCCGCAGCCTCAAAGACCTTGGTGAAGAAGGCGATCAGGCCCTGGTCATACTCGTTGCCGCTCTCGCCCAGGCAGTAGGCGGTCTTGGCGCTGAACTTGCTCACGGCGAAGTTGGCCAGAACGTCGGCCTGGAAGTTATCCAGGAAGCAGATACGGAAGTAGTAGCTATTGCCCGCGGTGACGTTGGGGTTGGTGCAGGTGATGCCGATGGCGGGGATGCCGGCCTCTTCAAACTTGGGGCCGCCGGCCATGGAAACGCCGGAACCGTAGGAGCCCAGAACCACGGACACGCCCGCGCTGACCAGAGAGGAAGCAGCGGAGGGAGCCTTGTCGGTGGAGGAGCCGTTGTCGCCGTAGACCAGCTCAACCTTGTAGGTCTCGCCGCCCAGAGTGACCGTGGGCTCCTGGCTGTTGGCATACTGCATACCCAGGATTTCCTTCTTGCCGCCGGACGCAGAGTCGCCGGAAGAAGGCTCAAACACGCCGATCTTGATGACCTTCTCGCCGGAAGCGGAGCCGCTGCCGGAAGAGGAGCAGGCGCACAGGGACAGAGCCATGCACAGTACTAAGATAACAGCAATTACTCTTTTCATTTTCTTTAACCTCCATTCAAAAGCAGCATCCATAGTCGGTGGACATCTGTTTTTGTGATATGGAAAATTATATATGAATTTCTGCAAAATTGCAATTGTAAATTACGATAGAAATTGGTGGCCGATCATTCATTTTTTGTTCAAATTTTACAAGCCTGTTTTCGGTTTATTGACAAGATGACCCGCGCCTGTTATAATACCTAACAATGTTAGCAAATTTCATTTTTCGCCCAGCCCCGAATGGTTTCCCCGTTTTGTCACTCCGGTGCCTTTCTTCCCGGTGTCCGCACCATCGCCCGTGAAAGGCTTCTGCGAATTATGAGCGCCTCCCCGGAGGGCCGGCACCCGCTATGCAATGTCGCTCTCAGAAACTTGCAATACCCCGGCAATTTCACGCCGGAAACGCACTTAAGAAAAGGACGATGCCAATGAAAAATCAACACGAAGTGGAAAAACTGGCCTATGCGATGACCCGTCAGCGCTACTTGCTGAACCGGGACATCGTGCACGACCTGTTCACGGAGCTGTCCCTTTCCGACTACATTGCCCTCCACAGCATTGCGGAAGCTGCCGGTCAGGGTGGGTCAGCGGAGCAAACCTACCTGCGGGATTTGGCCGAGCATCTGGAAATGCCGATGCCCAAGGCGTCCAAAATGGTCCGCAAACTCCATGAACGGGGACTGGTTTTCTGGTCGCACAGCGGAGACGGGCGCGACGGCACCTACGTCGTCATCACCGATTCCGGCGTCCGAGCCATGGAGCGGCAGGCAAATATCCTGAACGCCTACTACAGCCGGGTAATCGAGGCCTTCGGCTACGAAAATCTGAAGAGCCTTCTGGAGCAGATTTCCCGTCTGGAGGACGTTATGAACGAAGTATTTACGAAAGGAGCGGCCAGCCATGGACTTGACCCAGTTAAATGACTACACGACCCGCAGCGAGGCGGTGTGCCGCCGGAACGACACCATCTCCCCCCGGCTGTACGAGGAATACGGTGTCAAAAAGGGGCTTCGGGACGAAAACGGCAACGGCGTTCTCGCCGGACTGACGAACATTTCCAAGATCACGTCCTCCAAAATTGTGGACGGCAAAAAGGTTCCCTGCGACGGCCAGCTCTGGTACCGGGGCTACCGGGTGGAAGACCTGATCGGCAGCCTTGGGGAAACGGAGCTTGGCTACGAAAAGATCGCCTATCTTCTGCTCATGGGACAGATGCCGGACAGCGCCGCCGCGGAAGAATTCCGGAGGCTGCTGGGCGAGTGCAGGACGCTCCCCACCAACTTCACCCGGGACGTCATCATGAAAGCCCCCGGCAAGGACATCATGAACTCCATGACCCGGGGCATTCTGACGCTGGCGTCCTACGACGAGCGCGCCATCGACACCAGCGTCAGCAATTCCCTCCGGCAGTGCATCCAGCTGATCGCCGAGTTCCCGCTGCTGGCCGTTTATGGATACCACGCCTATAATTACTACGAAAATATGGACAGCATGGTCATTCACCGGCCTGACCCCACCCTTTCCACGGCGGAAAATCTTCTGATGATGCTCCGCCCCAACAAAAAATACACCGCCACGGAAGCGAAGGTCTTGGACACGGCGCTGATTCTCCACATGGAGCACGGCGGCGGCAACAATTCCACCTTCACCACCCGTGTCATCACCTCCTCCGGTTCCGACACCTATTCCACCATCGCGGCGGCTATGTCCTCCCTGAAAGGCCCCAAGCACGGCGGCGCCAACATCAAGGTCATGGAAATGATGGAGGACATCCGCCTGCACGTCCCCGACTGCTCGGACAAGGAGGCTCTGGAGGATTATCTCGCAAAGATCATCAATAGGGACGCCTTCGACCGGAAGGGGCTTGTATACGGCATGGGTCACGCCGTCTATTCCCTGTCCGACCCCAGAGAGCGGATTTTCAAGGGCTATGTGGAAAAGCTCGCCGCCGAAAAGGGGCGCGGGGACGACCTGACGCTGTACCGCAACGTGGAGGAGCTTGCCCCTCAGCTGATCGCGAAGCACCGGCGGATCTACAAGGGCGTCAGCCCCAATGTGGACTTTTACAGCGGCTTTGTCTACGACATGCTGGGAATTCCTCAGGAGCTGTACACAGCCATGTTCGCCGTGGCGAGGATCGTGGGTTGGAGCGCCCACCGGATCGAGGAGCTGATCTGCATGGATAAGATCATCCGCCCGGCGTACATGAGCGTCATGGAAGAACGGGAGTGATTTTGGCAGCATGGACTATTCGTTGCTTGCCGGGCAGCTTCTCAATGTGCAGGCGAATCTCCTGCAAGTCCCGGCCTATCAGCAGCTTTCCAAGATGGTGCGGGGAGAGCTGTTCGTTCTGAACTATCTCGCCACCCACGAGACAGCGATCCATCCCAAGGAACTCAGCAAAAAGATGGCCGTCAGCACCGCCCGCATCACCTTTCTTCTGCATCACATGGAGGAAAAGGGACTGATCGCCCGCTCCTCCGATTTAAGCGACAACCGGCAGATTTTTGTCCGGCTGACGGAAAACGGGGGAAATGCGATACAGAAAGCCCGGGCGGAGGTCATCTCCCGGGTATCGTCCCTGCTGGAAGCACTCGGCCCCGAGGACGCCCGGGAATATATCCGCATTCAGGAAAAGATTCTGGACAATTTTCTGGGAAATTCTTAAAAACCACTTTATACACGCGGGTTCCGCGGGGAGCACACTTTCCCCCGCAGAACCCGCTTCTTTTTTGGAACGATGCCCACATTTTCCTCTGTACTTTTTTGGATTTCCGTGTTATACTAAGGCTGTAATAATCGAAATTATGTTTGCAATAATACTATTTCTTAATAAAATGATTTCATCATTTTATTTAAGCCGTTTCACGGCAGACCGCCTGGGGGGCGGTAAGAAATGTATTGACTTCGTTTTTTAGTGGCAGTGGCCGCCGGCCGCAATCCTGCGGCCTAATAAAACGCTTTTAAGCGTTTTATTAAAAACTCGTATAAAAGGAGGCCGCGCCGGAATGAAAGCCCGAAGCTATATTGCCATCGACTTGAAATCCTTCTACGCCTCCGTGGAGTGCATCCAGCGGGGGTTAGACCCCATGATCACCAATCTGGTGGTCGCCGACCCCAGCCGCACCGACAAAACCATCTGCCTTGCGGTCTCCCCTTCTCTGAAATCCTTCGGCATTCCCGGCAGGCCGCGGCTGTTTGAGGTCGTACAGAAAGTCGGGCAGGTCAATGCGCTGCGCCGGAATTCCGCCCCGGGACACACTTTTACCGGCAAATCCCACGACTACACCGAACTGCGCGGTCACCCGGAGCTGGAGGTGGACTACATCGTCGCGCCCCCGCAGATGGCGTTTTATATGGAGACCAGCGCGGCCATTTACAATATTTATCTCAAATACGTCGCCCCGGAGGACATCCACCCCTACTCCATCGACGAGGTGTTCATCGACGCCACAAATTACCTGAATCTCTACCGCCTGACTCCGGAAAAGCTCGCCATGAAGATCATTCTGGACATTCTGGAAAACACCGGCATTACGGCCACCGCCGGAATCGGGACGAATCTGTATCTTGCCAAAGTAGCCATGGACATTGTGGCGAAGCACATTCCCGCAGACAAAAACGGCGTGCGCATCGCCCAGCTGGACGAGCTGCGCTACCGGCAGGAGCTGTGGTCTCACCGTCCCCTGACGGATTTCTGGCGGGTCGGCCCCGGCTATGCGAAAAAGCTGGAAAAGGTGGGACTGCGCACCATGGGCGACGTTGCCCGGTGTTCCGTGGGCAAGCCTACGGAATTTTACAACGAAGACCTGCTGTATAAGCTGTTCGGCGTCAACGCCCAGCTGCTGATCGACCACGCCTGGGGGTGGGAACCATGCACCATCGCGGACATCAAGGCATACAAGCCGGAGTCCAGCAGCATCAGCCCCGGTCAGGTGCTGCAATGCCCCTATACCGCGGAAAAAGCCCGGCTGGTCGTCAGGGAAATGGCGGATGATCTTTCCTTGGACTTAGTGGACAAAGGACTTGTCACCGACCAGATCGTCCTGACGGTGGGCTACGATATTGAAAATCTCACCGACCCGGAACGAAGCCGCGCCTATCAGGGCCCCGTCACCGTTGACCGCTACGGCCGCAGAATTCCCAAGCACGCCCACGGCACCGCGAATCTGGGCGGGCATACCGCTTCCTCCAAGGCTATCGTCAGTGCTGTCGCGGAACTTTACGACCGCATCGTGAACTCCGCTCTTCTGGTCAGGCGGCTGTATCTGTCCGCCAACCACATCGTCCCGGAGAACTCCCTGCCCCGCCATGAAAGCACTGAGCAGCTGGATTTTTTCTCCGATTTCGCTTCTCAGGAGAAGCGCCGCGCCGAAGAAGCAGCCGCTCGTGAGCGGGAAAAGCGCCGCCAGCAGGCGGTGCTGGCCATCAAAAAGAAGTACGGAAAAAACGCCATTCTGAAAGGCATGGACTTAGAGGAAGGCGCAACCGCCAGAGACCGGAACGGTCAGATAGGAGGACACAAAGCATAATGGGCGAATATGACGATCTAATTTACCTGCCCCACCCCGTTTCCCGGAAGCATCCCCCCATGTCCGCCATGGACAGAGCCGCGCAGTTTTCCCCCTTCTCCGCCCTCACCGGCTACGAGGCCGTTCTTCAGGAGGCAGGCCGTCTGACGGATAGCCGGGCGGAATTGACGGAATACAGCCGGGACATTCTGGATCAAAAGCAGCAAATCCTTCTGGACGCCGCCCCGGCGCACCCGGAGATCACCGTGACCTGTTTCATCCCTGACCGCCGCAAGCAGGGCGGCGCATACGGGACGCTCAAGGGAAATCTGAAAAAAATCGACCTCAGCCGCCGCACAATGGTCATGCTGGACGGGACGGAGATTTCGCTGGACGACGTTGTGGATATCCAGTGCGACCTGTTTACCGGTCGGGTCTGATACTATTTCCTGATTAAAATCTTAAGGCAACACCGCACAATTGCGTCTGCGAGTCTCAGCCGTCTTTTTGCTCCACTTCCGCAGTTCCGAAAATGGGAAATACATACAGTATTCCTCCATTTTCGGAACTTTGAATTGGAACAAAAATCCTGCCTGAGACTTCTTGCCGAATTGTGCGGTGCTGCCTAAAATCTTTTTTAAGGATTTTAATTGGAGTTCAGTATGATACGCAAAAAGGACGTATTGCAGCACTGCAACACGTCCTTTTTTGATCTATGGTTTACGTAACATCATCCGCCGGAATGGTGTCCCGGTAAATGCCCAGAAGCCGCACTGTCGGCTTGGAGATCGGGAGCAGCTCGTCATAGGCGGGAATCGCGCCGTGGACATTCTCGCACAGCCAGTCCATGTGAAGCAGGTCTTCCGCCCCAAGCGTCCGTATGCCATCATTCTTGACTACGCCGCCCTGTGCGACGATCTTCCTGCGGAATGGGTCGATCGTTCCGTTTTTGATGCCGCTGCGCAGGTAGAGCGCCAGATTCTTGATGCCCTCCGGCAGATCGTCCGCCAGCTTTACGTCGATCACGCCGCTGCTCATCCCCCACCAGTCGTTCACCGCCTGCCCGTGAATGTCGTCCCATGTGCCGGACAGGATCGCCCGTATCACGTTTTCATAGAACTTTCCCCATATCCAGCAGGGTGAACCCAACGGGATAAATTCGCCGCTGCCGTCGATGTAATAGGTGCCGTACTCCGTGTGCAGCTTGTCCTCCGCCGGTGTATCCCGGTTGGAGATCACGCGGATTCCGTCCCGAATGAACTCCTGCGTCGGGTTGCCCGGCATGCACGACCATTTCAGCTCGATCTGCGCTCTTGGATTGGTGAGCTGCGCGCCGAGGGCAAAGGCGTTGATGGAAGCGGGGACGCCAAAAATCGGATAAGAACCCACGTAGCCGATTCTGTTGTTGTCCGCCATGGCCCCGGCGATCGCGCCGGTGATGAATTTTCCCTCGTAGATGCGGCTGTAGTAGGTGCGAACCGTGGAATAAGGCATATGAATGGAGCAGTTCAGGAACCGCACCTTGGGATAGCGGATGGAGACCTTCAGGCTGGGCGCGACCAGCTGGGGCGTCGTAGTGAAAATGACCTCCGCGCCGTCCGCGACGGCCTGTTCCAGAAGCGCTTCCGCCTGAGCGGCCGTGTCCGCGCCAAAATAGCTGCGCACCGTGACGGCGTTCCCCAGAGCGTCCTCCAGATGCTTTCTCCCCACGTCATGGGCGCACGTCCATGGGCTGGTCTCCACGGTACGCTGGTGAACGAAGGCAACATTGACATGTCCCGGCCGCCACAGTCTGCCGAACAGCGACTGCTTTGCGGCGGTTCCCGCCGCTTCCGTCCGCACCACCAGATCCGGCAGATCCATTGCCACCACGTTTTCCCACAATTCGCCGAGGGTTTTTTTCAGCTGTGCGCCGGACAGTGTTCCCAAATCGGTAAAGGGATGCACCTGCAGCCACAAAAGCAGCGCTTCCTCCGCCCGGATATGCAGGCTCCGGCCTCCCAGCGCATCGAACGCCTCCCGGAAATACTGAAAATACGCCCGGAAACGGCGGCGCTCTTCCTCCGTCCACTCCCGGTCCTTCGGCAGATTGGTAAGCGCCAGCAGCTGGATGTAGCACCCCGGATGGGTGTAGAGGGCGTCGTAAAGCCGCGTATATTTGAAAAAGTCCAGAAACTCATAATAAGCGCGAATTTCCGGGTTGTCGCTCATAGGCGGCACGATCCGGTAAACGACGCTGGGAATTCTGATTGCTCCGTAATATTTCAGCACGCTCAGGCGCTTATTTCCCTCCTGAACATAGAAATTTCCCAGATATTCATAGCAAATAATGGGGTCGCGGATGCCCTCGTCCCCCTGATGCGCCCGGCACAGCGTCATCCACTTCATTGCGAATTCCGACTCGCAGTCCAGCAGCGGAAAAAAGCCCGCCGAAAAAGCGGAAATTCTCCCCGCGCTTTTCACGCCAACGATGCGTTCAATGGGTATTTCCAGCGTGCCGACATTCTGCGCGCCCTCCGAAACACCGTCGCCCAATATTTGATCCAGCACCACCGGGAACGGGTTCTGTCCCTTTCCCTGCAGCACGGCACACTCCTTCTGTCCAAGCCTTACCGCTTTCAGGTATTCGTCTTCGGCCTCTGCCACCGTCATTTTGATTCCTCCAAGATACTTATCTGATCGACAAAATCATACTTCTTTTCGGAAGGAAAAACAATGCGCAAAAGGATTAAAAAACAGCCGTTTTTTTCCTTAATCGAAGCAAAACCTATAAAAACCTGCAAACGGCGGGATGCTGCCGTCTCTGCGGCAGACTTTTCCATACAGCGCCAATGGTGGATAAGTGCTGTGCATCATAAGTAATACTATTTCCTGATTAAAATCCTTGATTTTAATCAGGAAGGCATCGCCTAATGGCGCTGCCAGTTTTGTGATTTATA
>OLOQ01001094.1_pt1 | contig 27340 bp, 27 predicted proteins | sample 1673101 | NCBI WGS metagenome assembly OLOQ01 (sample SAMEA3136754, study PRJEB25190) | human gut metagenome | biome: human gut; feature: human-associated habitat; material: faeces | place: Austria | collected 2013 | reverse complement strand
TTCTGCGTGATGGACGAGATCGAGGCCGCCCTGGACGAGGCCAACGTGGTGCGCTATGCCCGCTATATGCGGCGCATCGCCGGAAAGACCCAGTTCATCGTCATCACCCACCGGCGGGGCACCATGGAGGAGGCCGACGTGCTCTACGGCGTCACCATGCAGGAGCGGGGCGTCAGCCGGATCCTCACCATCAACCTCAACGACATGGCCAAAGAGCTGAATATAAAGTAAGGAGACACGATTATGGGACTGTTCAAAAAATTCCGGGACGCGTGGTTTGCGCCCATGTCCTTCGACTCCCTGGACGACGATTTTTATGACCGGCTGGAGGAATCTCTGATCCTGGCGGACGTGGGCATGGACGTGGCCCTGGACGCCACCGAGAAGCTGCGCCGCCGGGCCTATGACGACCGTCTGCTGACGGCGGACCAGGTGAAGGGCGCTCTGCGGGAGATCCTGGCCGAGAAGCTGGAGGTGGGCGACAGCCAACTGGACCTGTCCACCCAGCCCAGCGTCATTCTGGTCATCGGCGTCAACGGCGTGGGCAAGACCACGTCCATCGGCAAGCTGGCCTATCAGCTGAAAAAGCAGGGCAAGAAGGTCCTGCTGTGCGCCGGTGACACCTTCCGGGCCGCCGCCGCCGATCAGCTGGAGATCTGGGCCAACCGGGCCGGGGTGGACATCGTCCGCCAGAACGAGGGCGCGGACCCCGGCGCCGTGCTGTTCGACGCCCTGGCCGCCGCCAAGGCCCGCCGCAGCGACGTGGTGCTGGTGGATACCGCCGGGCGGCTGCACAACAAGGCCAATCTCATGAAGGAGCTGGCCAAGCTCCGGAAGATCATCGACCGGGAGTTGCCCGGGGCCGCCAAGGAGACCCTGCTGGTGCTGGACGCCACCACCGGCCAGAACGGCCTCATCCAGGCCCGGCAGTTTAAGGAGACCGCCGGTCTGACGGGCATTGTGCTGACCAAACTGGACGGCACCGCCAAGGGCGGCATCGTCATCGCCATCGCCCAGGAGCTGCAGGTGCCGGTGAAGTATGTGGGCCTGGGCGAGGGCATCAAGGACCTGGCCCCCTTCGACGCCAAGGAATTTGTGGGCGATCTGTTCTGATGGGAGGGACGAATATGATCCGTGTCGACGGAAGAAAGTATGACGAAAGCCGCCCGGTGGAGATCACCACGGGCTTTATCAAGTTTGCCGAGGGCAGCGCCCTGATCCGCTGCGGCGACACGGTGGTGCTGTGCAACGCCTCGGTAGAGGACCGGGTCCCGCCCCATGTGCGCCCGGGCTGCGGCTGGGTCACGGCGGAGTATTCCATGCTGCCCCGGGCCAACCGGGAGCGGTCCCGCCGGGACGTGGACAAGCTGAAGCTCTCCGGCCGCAGCGCCGAAATCCAGCGGCTTATCGGCCGGAGCCTGCGGGCGGCGGTGGATATGCGCCGCCTGGGCGAGCGCACCATCACCATCGACTGCGACGTGCTCCAGGGTGACGGCGGCACCCGCACCGCCTCCGTCACCGGCGGCTTTGTGGCCCTGGCCCTGGCCTGCCGGGGCCTGGTGGAGCAGGGGCTGGTGAAGGCCATGCCCATCCGCCACTATGTGGCCGGTATCTCCGCCGGTATCGTGGACAACGTACCCATGCTGGACCTGCAATACTCCGAGGACAGCCGGGCCATGGTGGATCTGAACTGCGTTATGAACGAGCAGGGCTGCATCATCGAGCTGCAGGGCACCGGCGAGGGCCGTGCCTTCATGCCTCGGGAGCAGCAGGAGCTTGTGGCTCTGTGCGCCCAGGGCAATGCCCGGCTGATCCAGCTGGAGAAAAACGTATTGGGGGAGATTCTATGAAATTCGTATTGGCGTCCCATAACCGCAAAAAACTGGCGGAGATGCAGGAGATTCTGCGTGAGCTGGGGGTGGAGGTGGTCCTTCAGTCCGACGTGGGCCTGGACCTGGAGCCGGAGGAAAACGGTGTCACCTTCGCCGAAAATGCCGCCATCAAGGCCATGGCCGTCATGCGGGCCAGCGGCCTGCCCGCCATCGCCGACGACTCCGGTCTGTGCGTGGACGCGCTGGCCGGCGCTCCCGGCATCTATTCCGCCCGATACGGCGGACTGGACAGCGACCAGGCCCGCTATCGCCTGCTGCTGGAGAATCTCCGGGGGGCAGGCTCCCGGGCCGCCCATTTCCACACGGCCATCGTCTGCTGCTTCCCCAATGGGGACCGGCTGGACGCCGCCGGAGATTGCTTCGGCACCATTGCCTATGCACCCCAGGGGGATAACGGCTTCGGCTATGACCCGGTGTTTTTCGTGCCGGAGCTGCGCAAGACCTTTGCCCAGCTGACGCCGGAGGAGAAAAACGCCATCAGCCACCGCGGCAACGCCCTGCGGGCCTTCGCGGCGGAGCTGAAAACTTATCTGGAAAAGAACTGAGGAGCATCTATGGAACTGACAAGCAAGCAGAGAGCCCAGCTGCGGGGCATGGCCGCCAACCTGGACACCATCGTCCACGTGGGCAAGGACGGCATCGGCGAGAACCTGGTCAAGCAGGTCAACGACGCCCTGGAGGCCCGGGAGCTGATCAAGGGCCGGGTGCTGGAAAACTCCATGTACACCGCCCGGGAGGCGGCGGAGGAGCTGAAGGTGGCCGCCCGCTGCGAGGTGGTGCAGGTCATCGGCAGCAAATTCGTTCTCTTCCGCTATCAGCACAACAAGGACAAGCGGAAGATCGAGCTGGAAAAAGACAGGAAGCGCAGCGTATGAAGATCGGCATCTACGGAGGCACCTTCAACCCCATCCACCGGGGCCATCTGACGGCGGCCCGGGCGGCTATGGACGCCCTGGGGCTGGACCGTCTGCTGCTGATCCCCGCCAGCGTTCCGCCCCACAAGGTCCTGCCCCAGGGCAGCGCCGACGCCGCCGACCGCCTGGAAATGGCGGCTCTGGCCTGTGCGGAGCTGGGCCCCGTGGCCCAGGCTCTGGATATCGAGCTGCACCGCACCGGCCCCAGCTATACGGTGGATACCCTGCGCCAGCTGCGCATGGAGCATCCGGAGGATGAGCTGTGGCTTCTCATGGGGACGGATATGTTTTTGTCCCTGGAGCGCTGGTATCATGCGTCGGACATTCTGTCTCTGGCCCACATCGGGGCCTTTGACCGAGCCCACCCCCAGCCGGGGGAGGATCTGGCGGCCCAGAAGCGGCTGCTGGAGACGAAATACGGGGCCACTGTGGCCATCATCGCCAACCGGCAGGTCATCGACCTGTCCTCCACCCAGGTGCGGGAGGCCCTTGCCGCAGGCCGGGGCCGGAACCTGCTGACGGACCCCGTATACGGCTATATCCAGCGCCGGGGGCTTTACGGCGTTCACACGGACCTGCATCACCTGACCCCGGACCAGCTACGGCCCATCGCCCTGAGCTATCTCAAGCCCAAGCGCATGCCCCATGTGCTGGGCACGGAGCAGGAGGCCGTGCGCCTGGCCCGGCAGTATGGGGCCGACGAGACCCAGGCCCGGATCGCCGCTTTGCTTCACGACTGCACCAAGAAGCTGGACATGGACCGGCAGCTGGCCCTGTGCGCTCAATATCACATCCAGCTGGACGACCTGGAGCAGCACGTCCTGAAGCTGCTGCATGCCAAAACCGGCGCGGCCATCGCCCGGGACGTGTTCGGCGTGGATGACGCGGTCTATCGCGCCATCTACTGGCACACCACCGGCCACCCCAACATGACCAAGCTGGAAAAAATCATCTATCTGGCGGATTATATCGAGCCCAGCCGGGACTTCCCCGGGGTGGACGACCTGCGCCGGGCGGTCCATGCCGACCTGGACGGGGGCCTGCTGAAGGCGCTGGATGACAGCATCCGGGATATGCAGCAGTGGGGCAACCCCGTGCATCACAACACCCTGGACGCCCGAGACTATTTATTGAGAGGTAAACATCTATGAAAACTGCGAAGGAACTGGCCCTTATGGCGGCCCGGGCCCTGTCCGACAAGAAGGGCCGGGAGATCCAGGTGCTGGAGATCGGCGATCTGACCACCCTGGCGGACTATTTCGTCATCGCCACCGGCTCCTCCAATACCCAGATCAACGCCCTGGTGGACAACGTGGAAAAGGTCCTCCGGGAGGAGGCCCAGGAGGAGCCCCTGCACCGTGAGGGCTATCGGGCCGGCACCTGGGTGCTGCTGGACTACGGCTGCATCGCCATCCACGTCTTCAACGCCGAGGCCCGGGAGTTTTACGGCCTGGAGCGCCTGTGGCGCGACGGCAAGCCCCTGGACATGACCGGCGTGGTGGATTGACGGCCATGAAGCTGGTTGTCGATCAACTGCAAAAGCGGTTCGATGACCAGGAGGTGCTGCGGGGCGCGTCCTTCACCTTTGAACAGGGGAAGATTTACGGCATCATCGGCCGCAACGGCGCAGGAAAGACCACATTCTTCAACTGCCTCAATGAGGACCTCGCCGCCGACGGCGGGTCCTTCCACCTGGAGGACGACGCCGGTGCCGCCCGGCCTGTCACCGCCGACGACATGGGCTATGTGCCCTCCACCCCGGTGGTGCCGGAGTTTCTCACCGCCCGGGAATTTCTGCAATTCTTCCTGGAGATCAACCGGGGCAAAATTCCCTACCCCAAGGCCCCGGACGTGTATCTGGACTATATGTGCATCGAACCAGCCGACCGGGGAAAGCTGCTGAAGGATTTCTCCCACGGCATGAAAAACAAGATGCAGATGCTGGTGAACATCATGGCGGACCCCGCCGTGCTGCTGCTGGACGAGCCGCTGACCTCCTTCGACGTGGTGGTGGCCGACGAGATGAAAGCCCTGCTGCGGCGGATCAAGACCCGGCATATCATCCTGCTGTCCACCCATATCATGGACCTGGCCCTGGACCTGTGCGACAACATCGTGATCCTGCACCACGGGGTCCTGCAGGAGGTGCGGCGGGAGGACCTGGCCGATGAGGCGTACAAGGACCGCATCATCGCCGCCCTGAAGGAGGAGCCGGATGTGGTTTGACACCCTGATCCTCCAGCTGCGGCTGCACATTGCCTACCGGGTCAATGGGATCTTGTACCGTCTGCGGTTTCTGCGCCTGCCCTATGAAAACAGCTTGCCAAGACCCTGGGGCTGGTGCTGGCCGTCCTGCGGGAGATTTTCGGCATACTGCTGGGAAAGCTCCTGTATATGGCGGTGTTTTTCGCCGCTCCCCTGCTGCTGATCCGCCGGGAGCTGCCGCCGGAGCTGTACGGCCACCTGCTGGTGTTTCTGACGCTGATCGGCGGTATTTTCAACAACAGCCTGCTGGACGGCGGCCGGGACGCCTATTACGCCGTGATCCTCCTGCGGATGGACGCCCGGCGTTACACCCTGTCGGCGTATGGGTACTATCTGCTGAAAATCGCCGTGGGCTTCCTGGCGGCGGCGCTGCTGGTGGGACGCCTGATCCTGGGCCAGGGGCTGGCCCTGTGCCTGCTGACCCCGGTGCTGGTGTGCGGCGTCAAGCTCCTCTCCGCGGGACTGGAGCTGCGGCATTTCCACCGACGGGGTATCCTGCCCCGGGACGAAAAGAGGTTTTCCCTGCTGCAGGGAACCTCCGTTCTTCTGCTGGCGGCGGCGTATCTGCCCCCTCTCCTGCTGAACCGGGCCCTGCCCTCCGCCGCCGTATACGCTGTCTGCGGGCTGGCGGCGGCTGGCGGCGCGTGGGGCGCCGCATATCTGCTGCGCTTTTCCGGCTATCGCCAGGTGTACCGGCACCTGTTCACGGCGGACGCCGTATCCTTGCTCAGCGGCGACGGTCTCCAGGCGGCAGCCCGGGAGATCCAGGCCCAGTATCAGAGCAAGCTGACCCTGGACGCAGGCCCGGACAGCCGGAAAACCGGCTGTGCCCGGTTCAACGAGCTGTTTGTGCGCCGCAATTACCGGCTTCTGATGCGTCCGGCCCGTCGCACCGCCGTTATCGCCGGGGCCGCGCTGGCCCTGGGCTGCGCCGCCTGTCTGGCACTGCCGGAAATAGCCGCCGCCATCAACGGCGCACTGGTTCCGGCGCTGCCGATGATGCTGCTTCTGATGTACTTCATCAACCGGGGCAATACCGTGACCCAGGTCCTGTTCTTCAACTGCGACAGCAGTATGCTATCCTACCGGTTTTACCGGCAGCCCCGGGTCATCCTGGGCATTTTCGCCGCCCGGCTGAAATCCCTGACGGCCATCAACCTACTGCCCACCGCCGTCATTGCCCTGGGGCTTCCCTTGCTTCTGCTGTGCAGCGGCGGCACGGACACCCCCACGGACTATCTGGTGCTGCCACTGGCCATTCTGGCCATGTCCGTGTTTTTCTCGGTGCACTACCTGGTGCTGTACTACCTGCTGCAGCCCTACACCGCCGGGCTGGAGAACACCAGCTTTGGCTATCGCCTGATCACGGGCCTGACCTACTTTGTCTGCTACATGATCTCCACCAACGTCCACGGGGCAACGGTGGCCTTCGGCATCGGCATGATCGTCTTTGCCGCCGTGTATGTGGCCGCGGCCCTGCTGCTGGCCTATCGCCTGGCCCCCAAGACCTTCAGGCTGCGCACATAATAAAGCGCCTCCCGCCAAAAAGCCGGAGGCGCTTTGCTATGAACCTTCTGCCGTCAGTCCAGGACGTACACGGTGCAATCCCGGCGGCCCCAGTCACAGGCCTCGGAAAAGGTCTTGAACCAGAGGTCGATCTTGTTGCCCTTGATGGCCGTGCCGCAGTCGGCAGCGGTGGCCATGCCGTAGTGCCAGGAGCCCTTCACCGTCTGGACGTACATCCGGGTGCCGTAGGGAAACACGGACGTGTCCACCGCGATGTTGCCCACCGCTGTGGGACGGCCGGAGGCCGTGCGGGTACCGATGGAGTATGCGGTGGCGCTGCACACCAGGGTCCGGGAGAAGGTCATGGTGTCGCCGGAGGCGAACAGCAGATAGCCGGAGCCGTCGCCGTTGCTGTGCACGGACACCAGCCGGTCGGACCGCTCCACCGAGGACACCCGGGTGCCGTATTCCACGATCTCCTCCACGGCACCGTCGGTAACGGTGTCCGCCAGTTCCGTGGACACCACGCGGCCCATGCGATAGGTGTCGGTATAGGTGTTGGTGATGGTGCCGGGCACGCCCTGCTGCACCACCCGCTGGGTGCCCTTGGCCAGGGAGTGGTTCACCACCCGGCGGCTACTGTAGCCCACGGACAGCTGCACCGTCCGCTGGCGGGTCATCTCCGCCCGGAAATAGATGGATGGCTGATCCCCCGTCAGGTCGATGAACACCATCTCATCCTCGGCGGGCTCCATGTGCAGCCGGTGGAGCAGATGGTCCACCGTTTCGCTGCGGGTCTGCACGGTGCGGGTCTCCTCCTCACCGGTCACGGTGATGCTGCGGCCATGCTGCAGCAGCAGCTGGGGCTCCTTGGTGTTGTAGTCCATCCGGGCCTCCAGAATGCCGAAGCTCATGTCCCGGCTGGGACGGCCGGAGATGATCTCCGTTCCGCCGTCTGCGGTGAGCACCACATACACCCGCCGCGGCTGCACCGCATCGGCCATACTGCTCACCGTCACCATGCCCAGCACGGTCACCGCCACCATGACCAGCAGCAGCACCCGGCGCATCCGCCAGTGCTCCCGCACGGCCACGGCGGAAATGGCCCGCCGGGCTCTGTCTTTCATGTCTTTCATATGCCCTCCCAAGAGGTAGATTTCCGGCATGTGTACCGGTTTGTAACTTTTGTTACTTTTTCAAAATATGGTAGGAGTATAGCACTTATACCCACTTTTGTCAAGTTTTATGCCGTCTCCCGGATTTTGTTCACCACGAAGCCGCCATTTTAGCCCTGTGCGACACGCCCGGGCCAGGGGATAGCTGGAAAAATGGTTACAAAAAGTTACGAATAGAAACAAAATCGAACCGTTGAAAAAGGCGGACAAATGTGGTATGCTGAAAGAACCTGTATCATAAAGGAGAACCGCTATGCGTCCTGCATTTATCCCCGTGGGGCAGATCGTCAACGCCCACGGCATCCGGGGGGAGGTCAAGGTGAACCCCCACGGCTTTGACCCGGAATTTCTCACGGAATTTGACACCATTTATATAGACGGCCAGCCCGTCCGGGTCCGCAGCGCCCGGGTCCACAAGTCCACGGTGCTGATGGCCCTGCCCGGGGTGGATGACATGGACGCCGCCCTGGCTCTGAAGGGCAAAACCGTGTCCATCCGCCGCACCGACGCTCACTTGCCCCAGGGGCAGTATTTCGACCAGGAGCTGGTGGGCCTGCGGGTCATCGACTGCGCCACCGGCGGCGAGATCGGTGTCATTGACCGGGTCCTGATCTACCCCGCCCACCGGATCTATCAGGTCAAGGGCCAGCGGGAGTATCTCATCCCCGCCGTTCCCGGCGTGTTCATCGAGAGCACGGACCCCGACGCCGGTGAAATGCGGGTGCACCTGATGAAAGGATTGGCCACCGATGAAAATTGACATCATGACCCTGTTCCCCGACGCCATCGACGCCATGATGGGCCAGTCCATCATGGGCCGGGCCCAGGAGCGGGGCTATATCCGGATCACCGCCCACCAGATCCGGGATTACACCACCAATAAGCAGATGCAGGTGGACGATTATCCCTATGGCGGGGGCCGGGGGGCCGTTATGCAGGCGGACCCCCTGTACCGCTGCTGGGACCACATCTGCCAGGAGGCGGGCCAGCGGGTCCACACCATCTACCTCTCCCCCTGCGGCCGGGTATTCAACCAGGAGGTAGCCAAGGAGCTGAAGGCCCGGTATGACCGCCTGATCCTGGTCTGCGGCCACTATGAGGGGGTGGACCAGCGCTTTCTGGACGAGTGCGTGGACGAGGAGATCTCCATGGGAGACTTCGTGCTCACCGGCGGCGAGATTCCCGCCATGGCCGTGGCAGACTGCCTGTGCCGCATGGTGCCGGGCGTTCTGCCGGAGGAAAGCTGCTACACCGACGAGAGCCACTGGAACGGCCTGCTGGAATATCCCCAGTATTCCCGCCCGGAGGTTTGGCACGGCCGGGCCGTGCCCCCGGTGCTGCTGTCCGGCCACCACGGCAACGTGGACGACTGGCGGAAAAAGGAGAGCTACAAGCGCACCATGGTCCGCCGCCCGGATATGTTCGCCCGATTTGACGAGACCCAGCTGACCACCAAGCATGACCGCAAGGTCCTGCAGCAGGCCAAGGACGAGCTTCGCCAGGAGCAGGAGGGCCAGGCATAACGTGCTTGAAAGCCCCGCCGCTTTGTGGTATCCTTGTGCTGTATTTTTTGTATAAAGGAGACGATTCCGTGACCAACCTGCGGGACAAGCGGCTGTTTCTGCTGGATATGTACGGCACCCTCTACATCGGCGACCGCCTGTTTGACGGCGTGCCGGAGTTTCTGCGCCATGTGCGCTCCATGGGCGGCCGTTACCTGTTTCTCACCAACAACTCCTCCCGGGGCGTGGAGGGGTACATCGAAAAGCTCCGCCGCCTGGGCATTGCGTCCGCCCCCGGCGACTATCTCACCTCCGTGGATGCCACCATCCGGTATCTGAAGGCGGCCCTGCCCGGGAAAACCTGCTATGTATTCGGGACGGACTCCTTCCTGTCCCAGCTGGACCGGGCCGGGATCCCCATCACCCGGGACCGGAAGCGGGCGGACGTGCTGCTGTGCGGCTTCGACACGGAGCTGACCTTTCAGAAGCTGGAGGACGCCTGCATCCTGCTGAACCGGGGCGTCCCCTTTGTGGCCACCAATCCCGACTGGGTGTGCCCCACCTGGTACGGCTCCGTGCCCGACTGCGGCAGCGTCTGCCGCATGCTCACCACCGCCACCGGCCGGGAGCCGGTGGTCATCGGCAAGCCCCAGCCGGAGATGGCCCTGCTGGCCATGGAGCGCACGGGTTTTTCCCCGGAGCAGACGGTGCTGCTGGGGGACCGGCTGTACACCGACGTGGCCTGCGGCGTCAACGCCGGCATCGACACCGTGTTCGTCCTGTCCGGCGAGGGCACCATGGCGGACATCGACACCTATCAGATCCACCCCACCTGGGTGTATCCCGATATCGGTACTCTGTACCGTGAACTGGAGGAAACCGTATGAAACTCAACTATAAGCGGACCGTTTTCGTGGGCTTTGCCTTCTTCCTGATCTGCGCCTTCTGGCAGGCCTACGACAACACCATTCCCCTGATCCTGACCAACAAGTTCGGCATGAGCCAGGCCTGGTCCGGCGTCATCATGGCCCTGGACAATGTGCTGGCCCTGTTCATGTTGCCTCTGTTCGGCGCCATTTCCGACAAGCACCACAGCAAGTGGGGCCGCCGGACCCCCTTCATCGTGGTGGGCACGCTGGTGGCCGCCGTGATGCTCATTGCCCTGTCCTTCGTGGACAACGCCCAGCTGAAGCACCTGTCCGACGTCTCCGCCATCGACGATCCCGCCGCCCTGGAGCAGATCTATGACCAGCAGGCCGACGAGACCCTGCTGACCCCCGGCGGCGACAAGTTCGTTCTGAGCCAGAAATTCACCCAGGAGGAATTCTGCCAGATCCGCAGCCAGGTGGAGCAGAACGGCAGCACCGTCACCAACCCCGACTATACCAACTATGTGGTCCCCGCCCGCCAGGCCTGCGCCTGGGACGCCACCGCCAAGAGCCCGGTGACCCTGGTGTTCTTCATCGTGCTGCTTTTGATCGTGCTGGTGTCCATGGCCGTGTTCCGGTCCCCGGCGGTGGCCCTGATGCCGGATGTGACCCTGAAGCCTCTGCGCTCCAAGGCCAACGCCGTCATCAATCTGATGGGCTCCGCCGGAGGCATTCTGGTGCTGGCCCTGGGTATGGTGTTCGCCACCTCCGCTGTCCGCAACTCCCTGATGAGCTACACCGGCTATTTCGCCGTCATCGCCGCCATCATGCTGGTGGCGCTGGTGATCTTCATGCTCACCGTCCGGGAGAAGGAGTGGGCCTATGAGATGCAGCAGCAGGCCGTGGCCCTGGGCATCGAGGAGGAAACTCATGAGCAGGAGGAGACCGAAGGCGGCCGCAAGCTGTCCGTGGACGAGGTAAGGTCCCTGATTCTCCTTCTTCTGTCCATCGTCCTCTGGTTCTTCGGCTACAACGCCGTCACCTCCAAGTATTCCGTCTATGCCAGCAACATCCTGCACAAGGACTATAACCTGACCCTGATCATCGCCCAGGCGGCGGCCATCGTCTCCTATCTGCCGGTGGGCTTCATCGCCTCCAAGGCAGGCCGGAAAAAGACCATTCTGGCCGGTGTGGTCATGCTGACCACTGCCTTCACCGTGGCCGCCTTCCTCAACGCCGAAAGCCCCACCATGCTGATGAACGCCATGTTTGCCCTGGCGGGCATTGCCTGGGCCACCATCAACGTCAACTCCTTCCCCATGGTGGTGGAGATGTGCTCCGGCGGCGACGTGGGCAAATACACCGGGTTTTACTACACCGCCTCCATGGCCGCCCAGGTGGCCACGCCTATGCTGTCCGGTCTGCTGATGGACCGCTTCGGCATGCACGTGCTGTTCCCCTACGCCGCCGTGTTCACGGCTCTGGCCTTCGTCACCATGCTGTTCGTCCGCCATGGCGACAGCAAGCCCCAGGCCAAGATCGGTCTGGAAGCTCTGGACGAGATGGAGGATTGACGCAAAATGCCCGTTTTGATCGTATTGCTGGTTCTTTTGATCCTGGGAGAGCTTTTCACATTGCTTCTGCAATGCCGCCGGGGCCACAGCGCCTGGGGCCTGCTGCGGCTGTTCCGCTACGCCCACCGGGGCTATCACGACAAGCCCCGGATCCCCGAAAACTCCATGGCCGCCTTCCGCCGGGCCATTGAAAACGGCTACGGCGCAGAGCTGGATGTTCACCTGATGAAGGACGGCCACCTGGCCGTGATCCACGATGCCAGCCTGAAGCGCACCGCCGGGGCCGACGTGCTGGTGGAGGACCTGACAGCGGAGGAGCTGAAAACCTACCGCCTGGAAGGCACCGATGAGCGCATCCCCCTGCTGGAGGAGGTGCTGGAGCTGTTCCAGGACCGCACGCCCCTGATCATCGAGCTGAAGGCCGAGCGGGGCAACCACGCCGCTCTGGCCGAAGCCACCTGCCGCATGCTGGACCGGTACCGGGTTCATTACTGCATCGAGTCCTTCGACCCCCGCTGTCTGATCTGGCTGAAAAAGAACCGCCCCGAGATCGTCCGGGGCCAGCTGTCCGAGCAGTTCCTGCGCCACGGGGAGACCGCCGGTCACGGCAAGGCCACCATGTGGCTTCTGGGGAACCTGTTTTCCAACGTGGCCGTGAGGCCCGACTTCATCGCCTACCGGTTCTCCGACCGGGACAACCTGTGTCTGCGCTGGTGCCGGAAATTCTACCACGTCCAGGAGATCAACTGGACCATCCGAACGAAAGAGGAGATGGAAGCCGCCGAGGCCCAGGGGAACCTGGTGATCTTCGAGTGCTTCGATCCGAAGGGATAACGATATGAGAGTCATCACCGGAACCGCCCGGGGCCGCCGCCTGAAGGAGCCTCAGGGCATGGACATCCGTCCCACCACCGACAAGGTCAAGGAGAGCATGTTCTCCATCCTGCAATTCGACATCGAGGGCCGCCGGGTGCTGGACCTGTTCGGCGGCACCGGCCAGCTGGGCATCGAGGCCCTGAGCCGGGGCGCGTCGGAGGTGGTTTTTGTGGACAAAAGCGCCGCCGCCCTGAAGCTGATCCGGGAAAACCTGGAGCTGTGCGGACTTTCGGACCGGGCCCGGGTCAGAAGCGGCGACTCCCTGGCCTATCTGCTCAGCGGCGAAAGGTTCGATCTGGTCTTCCTGGACCCCCCCTATGACACCGGCCTGCTGGAGCAGGCTCTGCAGGATATCGCAGGGTTTGACATTTGTCGCGAGCATGGTATAATAATGGCGGAAAGTCCGGCAGACGCCGTTTTGCCCCCCCTGGAGGCCCCTTACCGCCTTTATCGGGAGTACCGCTACGGCCGGATCAAGCTGACTGTCTACCACCGCCAGGGAAACGAGGAATAACCCCATGAAAATTGCAATCTACCCCGGCAGCTTTGACCCCATCACCCTGGGGCATATGGATATCATCCGTCGGGTAGCCCTGTGCTTTGACCAGGTGTATGTCTGCGTGCTGGTCAACTGCGACAAAAAGCCCATGTTCTCCGCCGACGAGCGGGTAGACATGATCTGCCGCTCCGTGGCGGACCTGCCCAACGTGACGGCGGAGCACTACAGCGGCCTGCTGGCCGCCTATGCCCGGGAAAAGGGGGCCTGCGTCCTGGTGAAGGGCCTGCGCAACGCCACGGATTTCGACCAGGAGTATCAGATGGCCAGCATCAATCGGGGCATCTGCCCGGGACTGGAGACGGTTTTTCTTCCGGCCAGCCCCGCCTATCAGCATTTCAGCAGCACCATGGTCCGGGAAATGATCCGCTACGGACAGCCTATGGAACAATATGTGCCGGCCCCGGTGGCCGAGCAGTGGAAAGGACGGTCATAAATGGAAGACAAAAATGTGCAGAAGCTTCTGGACATGCTGTACGGCATGATCGACGAGGCCAAGGGCGCCACCTTCAGCTCCGAAAAGTGCGTCATCAATCGCGATGAGGCGCTGGACCTGCTGGACGAGATCCGCAATAAGCTGCCCGGCGAGCTCAGCAAGGCCCAGGAACTGATGAAGTCCCGGGAGCAGTATGTTGATCAGGCCAACCGCGAGGTCAAGCGCATGGTGGAACAGGCCAAGGAGGATGCCGGCCGCATCCTGGACCGCGCCCAGAAAGAGGCCACACAGATCCTGGAAAAGGCCCAGGAGGACGCCAAGACCATCGTCTCCGAAAGCGAGACCATCCAGCGGGCCCAGCGCCGCAGCAGCGAGATCATCCGCCAGGCCGAGGACCGCAGCCGCCAGCTGTATCAGGTGGCCAACACCTACACCGAGGATGCCCTGCGCCGGACGGAGGAAGCCATTCAGGCCGCCCTGGACGAGGTGCGGGAGTCCCGCGTCCGCTATCGCAGCGCCTCCGCCGAACAGATGCAGGCCTGCAAGGAGAAGCTCAAGTCCTCCCCTGCCCCCTCTTCCTCGGAGGAATGAACGAATTTTACCACCGCTTTTTGTGACTCTATCCAATTTTTTCACCCGATTCGCTGAATATCCGCATACCGGCCTCCCGTCGCACGCCGGTATGCGGTTTTTTTTCGCAATTGTAGAACAGGAGTTCTATGAAATTCGGGTTTTTCCCGGAAAAATGCAAAATTCCAGAAGTTTTTCCGGAATATGCGTGTAAAATTCCCCCTTGCAAAATCGAAGCTGCTATTATATAATCTATAGTACATGTCTCGGAGTCTTTTTTTTGGAGAAAATGTGGGAGTAAGTGGTGCTCAAAACCATGTTTAGGTGGGGGCGCATCCCACAATTTTCCTATAATGATGAAAGGTAGGTGAGGTGAATTGAACGGGTCCTATAACCATTCCCTGGATGCCAAGGGCCGTCTTTTCATCCCTACCAAACTGCGGGACGAGCTGGGCGGCACCCTCCACGTCACCATCGGGCAGGATCACTGCCTGTCCGTCTATTCCGACGAGGGGTGGGCCGAATTTAACCAGAATCTGAAGGGCAAGAGCTTCACCGAGATCAAGCGTCTGCGCCTGATGTACGCGTATATGACCGACTGCGTCCCGGATGCCCAGGGCCGCATTCTGATCCCCGCCAAGCTGCGGCAGTACGCCAACCTGGAAAAAGAAGTTGTCATCATCGGCATTTACAACCGGGCCGAGATCTGGAACGCCGCTCTGTGGACAAAGATGGAAGATGAAGCCTTCAGCTCCGGCGATCTGGAGCGGGCAATGGTAGAAATGGGGTTATAAGCCATGGCATTTGACAGAAACGAAGCCGCCGATGTGGCCTTCGGCCACCGCCCCGTTCTGCTGGACGAGTGCGTGGAGGGCCTGGCCATCCATCCCGACGGCATATACCTGGACGGCACCCTGGGCCGGGCGGGCCACTCGTGGGAGATCGTCCGCCGCCTGAACGCCGGCGGACGCCTGATCGGCCTGGACCGGGACGAAACCGCCCTGGAGGCCGCCCGGCAGCGGCTGGCCCCCTATATGGACCGCGTTACCCTGGTCCACAGCAACTTCAGCCGGGTGGCGGAGGTGCTGGATGAGCTGGGGATCCCGGCGGTGGACGGCATGCTCTTCGACCTGGGGGTGTCCTCCCCCCAGCTGGACGACGCCCAGCGGGGCTTTTCCTATATGCACGACGCACCCCTGGACATGCGCATGGATCGCACCGCCGGGCTTACCGCCCGCACCGTGGTCAACGAATGGTCCTATGAGGAGCTGCGGCGGATCTTGTATGAATACGGTGAGGAGCGCTATGCCCCCGCCATTGCGCGGCGCATCGTTGCCGCCCGGGAAGAGGCTCCCATCGAGACCACCGGCCAGCTGGTGGAGCTGATCAAAAGCGCCATGCCGCCCCAGGCCCTGCGTGAAAAACAGCACCCGGCCAAGCGCAGCTTCCAGGCTCTGCGCATCGCCGTCAACGGCGAGCTGGACGAGCTTACCGCCATGCTGCAGGGCGCGGCCAGCCGTCTGGCCCCCGGCGGACGTCTGGCGGTGATCACCTTCCACTCCCTGGAGGACCGCATCGTCAAAAAAACCATGCAGGAGCTGGCCACCGGCTGCACCTGCCCCCCCAATTTCCCGGTCTGCGTCTGCGGCAAGAAGCCCACTCTGCGTCTGGTGAACCGCAAACCCATCGTCTGCGGCCCCGCCGAGCTGACCTATAACCCCCGCGCCCGCAGCGCCAAGTTGCGCGTGGCGGAAAAACTGTAAATTTTCTCGTTTTCAGAAACGATTTCGGATCTCAACAAATGAAAGGAGCTGCCCTACCATGACGGACAACAACAAAAAGATGAACAGTGAGCCTATTTTTGGAAATCTGGCTTATGATCTGAATACTCTGACCTGGGATCCGTTTGACGGCAGCGCCGTCCGGCAGCCCCAGGAACAGCCTCAGGAGCGGCCCCAGGAGCCTCTGCGCCGTCCGGAGCGCTATGAAAGACCCCAGCGGGAGTCCCGCCGCCGTCCGGCAGCCCGGCCCCAGCCGTATGTGTCCCCCATTGTGGCGGGCGTCGCCGTGCTGATGCTGATGACCGTGGTCCTGGTTCTGGGCTACCTGCGCCTGACCAAGGCCAGTCATGAGGTCACTGCCAGGCAGGCCCAGTTGCAGCAGGTTCAGGAGGACAACGCGGCCCTGGGCGTGGCCTACGAAAAGGCCTTCGACCAGTCCTCCGTCAAGGCGGCGGCCCAGTCGGCGGGCATGACCAAGCCCACCACCGACCAGATCGAATACATCGAGCTGGGCGGCGCAAATATGGCCGAGATCTGCCGCCCCGAGTCCACCGGACCGCTGGCCCAGGCGTGGAACTGGGTCAGGAACGGCGTGGACGCGGTGGTGGAATATTTCCGCTGAGCGCCGCCATATAGTTAAGACGCACAGGGGGCCGGAAGGGATCTTTCCCGCCCCCGCCCTTGGCATTCCGGCGAAAGGAGAAGCCTATGTTCAACCGCAGAAAGAGAAAGACCCGCCGTCCCCAGCCCCAGGCGTCTCCGGCCACCGACCGCAATACGGAGTTCTACGCCCGGCAGGCCACCCGCACCGTCCGCCGCCGTACCTTCTGGCTGATGCTGGTGCTGGGCATTCTGGCGTTTGTGGTCCTATTCTTCAAGCTCTATGATCTCCAGATCATCCAGCACAAGCAGATGCAGACCAGGGCCCTGGATCAGCAGACCAGTCAGACGGTGGTTTCCGCCTTCCGCGGCACCATTTATGACCGCAACGGCAGCCAGCTGGCGGTGTCCGTATCCGCCGAGGACGTTGTGATGTCCCCCTTCCACATGAAGAAGCAGCGGGACGAGGAGGCGGAACGGCTGGAGAAGATCCGCCTGGAAAACGCCCAGCTGGCCGAAGGGGAAAAGAAGAAGTCGGTGGACACCATCGTCCTCTGGGACTATGACTCCCTGGCCGCCAAACTGGCCGATATCCTGGATCTGTCTCAGGACGACATCCGGGAGCGCATGAACAACACCAACTCCCAGTATGAGCTGCTGGCAAAAAAGGTGGACGAGGACACGGCGGATCAGATCCGCCATCTGATCAACGACCTGAACATCGAGGGTCTGGACCTGGTGGCCACCTCCAGGCGTGTGTACCCCTATGGCTCCCTGGCCTCACACATTCTGGGCTTTGTGGGCGCCGAAAATACCGGCCTGTATGGCCTGGAATCCCGCTATGACCAGTATCTACAGGGTCAGTCCGGCCTGGTGGTGTCCGCCAAGGACGTGAAGGGCAATCCCCTGCCCTACGAATATGAGCAGTATTTTGCCGCCCAGAGCGGCCAGGACGTGGTCCTGACCCTGGACGCCAACGTCCAGTATTATCTGGAAAAATACGTGGGCGAGATGGCCGACAAATACGGTGCGGAGAACGGCGCCACCGGCATCGTCATGGACGTAAAGACCGGCGGCATCCTGGGCATGGTGTCCTACCCCACCTATGATCTGAACAATGCCTTTACCGTTCAGAACGATCAGTTCAAAAAGGACCTCACCGACACCTCCGACCAGCTGCTGAAGCAGTGGCGCAACAAGGCCCTGAACGACACCTATGAGCCCGGCTCCACCTTCAAGATCCTCACCATGTCCGCCGCCATGGAGGAGGGGCTCATCAATATGAACACCACCTATACCTGCACCGGCGGCATCCATGTGTCCGACGCCACCATCCACTGCACCGGCACCCACGGCACCCAGACCCTGAAGGAGGCGGCGGCACACTCCTGCAACCCCGCATTCATCACCTTCGGCCTGCAGCTGGGCAACGAGAAGTTCTACGAATACATGAATGACTTCGGCCTGATGAGCGGCACCGGCATCGACCTGGACGGCGAGGCCACCGGCGTTTTCGCCAGTCCCGAGAGCTTTACCCAGCTGGATCTGGCCTGCTATGCCTTCGGCCAGAACTTCAACGTCACCCCCATCGCCCTGATCGCGGCCCAGGCCGCCTGCGTCAACGGCGGCTATCTGCACACCCCCTATCTGGTGGAACAGATTGTGGACAGTGACGGCAGCATCACCTATCAGCACGACAACACCCCCGTGCGCCAGGTGGTCAGCGAGGAAACCAGCGCCCACGTCCGGGAATGCCTGGAATACGTGGTGTCCGACGGCACCGGCCGCAACGGTCAGGTGAAGGGCTATCGCGTGGGCGGCAAAACCGGTACCGCCGACAAGGGCCAGACCGGCGACCTGGTGGTCTCCTTTGTCAGCTTCGCCCCGGCGGACGATCCCCAGGTCATCATCCTGGTGACCATGGACACCCCCAGCCGCAGCGCCGGTACCTCCGTGTCCGGCGGCAGCATGGTGGCCCCGGTCAACAGCAAGATCATGGCGGATATCCTGCCCTATCTGGGCATTGAGCCCACCTACAGCGCCGAGGAGCTGCTGGGTGCGGATACCACCGTTCCCTATGTCATCGGCAGCTCCGTGGAGGACGCCAAGAGCCGCGTGGAATCCCGTGGCTTCACCTGCAAGGTGGTAGGCACCGGCAACACCATCACGGACCAGACTCCCGCCGGAGGCGCGGTGATCCCCGGCAAGTCCACCGTCATCCTCTACGCCGGGGCAGAAAAGCCCAACACCATGTACACCGTTCCCCAGCTGGTGGGCAAGACGGCGGCGGAGGCCAACGTGGCCGCCACCAACGCCGGGCTCCTGGTGCGGTTCAGCGGTGCCACGCAGACCACCTCCGGCAACATCCGGGTCCTCAGCCAGAGCCTGGAGGCCGGGCAGCAGGTGCCTGCCGGTACGGTGATCACCGTCCAGCTGGGCGATACCAATATGTCAGACTAAGGGAAAGGAGTCCCTTCTGTGGATCTGCGGGACCTGCTGGCAGGCGTGCCCATCCGGGACGCATCGCCGGACCTGCCCCGGGACGTCACCGGCGCAGGCTATGATTCACACACGATACGGCCCGGCCAGGTGTTCGTGGCCATCCACGGCGCTGCCGCCGACGGCCACGATTACACGGCCCAGGCCCGGCAGCGAGGCGCGGCGTGCGCCGTGTCCGCCCACCCGGTGGAGGGGTTGCCCTATGTCATCGTGCCGGACCCCCGCAGGGCCCTGGCTCTTATGACGGGCAATTTCTTCCGCCATCCGGACCGGGAGCTGTCCCTGATCGGCATCACCGGCACCAACGGCAAAACCTCCGTGGCCTGGCTGACGGCGGGGCTGTTTCAGGCCCTGGGCATCCCTACGGGCCTGATGGGTACCAACGGCTGCCGCATAGGCGGCGCAGTCCTGCCCAGCCGCCGCACTACCCCGGAGTCCTGGGAGGTGCAGGGCCTGCTACGGCAGATGGCCGATTCCGGCTGCACCCACGCCGTGATGGAGGTCTCCTCCCACGCATTGGCACTTGACCGGGTCCACGGCCTGGCGTATACTATAGCCGCTTTCACCAATCTCAGCCGGGACCACCTGGATTTTCACGGTGCCATGGAGGACTACGCCGCCGCCAAGGCGGTCCTGTTCCGCCAGTGCCGCGCCGCCGCGGTAAACCGCGACGATCCCTGGACGGAGCGCATTCTCCGGGACTGCGCCTGTCCCGTATATGACTACGGGCTTCACGGAGGCTGCCTGCTGGCAGAGGACATGGATCTCTCCCCTACCGGCGTCCGGTTCACCGCCCGGGAGGGCGGAATCGCCTGTCCCGTGTCCGTGTCCATCCCCGGACTTTTCACCGTGTACAACGCCCTGGCGGCGCTGTCCGTCGCCCGCCTGTCCGGCATTTCCCTGCCGGACGCCGCCGGTGCTCTGGCCAAGGTGCCCGCCGTTCCCGGCCGCATGGAGCCGGTAACGGCCCCGGGACTGGGCTGCCGCATCTTCATCGACTTTGCCCACACGCCGGAGGCCCTGGCCAAGGCCCTGGAGACCCTCCGGCCTATGACCCCGGGCCGTGTCATCGCGGTGTTCGGCTGCGGCGGCTGCCGGGATAAGGGTAAGCGCCCCCTGATGGGAGCCGCCGCCGGGCAATACGCCGACCTGACGGTGCTCACCTCCGATAACCCCCGCACCGAGGACCCCCTGGCCATCATCCGGGACATTCTCCCGGGGCTCAGCGGCCCCCATCTGGTGATCCCGGACCGCCGGGAGGCCATTTTCCGGGCTCTGGACCTGGCCCGCCCCGGCGACACGGTGATCCTCTGCGGCAAGGGCCACGAGACCACCCAGGAGACAGGCAGCCAATGGCTGCCTATGGATGAAAGACAGATCATTGCAGAATATATAAACGGAAGCTGACCCGCGTCCCCTGCGGGACGGGAAGGAGAGAACATGATGGAAATCATTCTGGCAGGCGTTGTGAGCCTGGTCATCACCCTGGCAGCAGGCAAGCTGCTGATCCCCGCCCTGATCCGGCTGAAGGCCGGGCAGAGCATCAAAGAGGTGGGCCCCACCTGGCACAAGGGCAAGCAGGGCACTCCCACCATGGGCGGCCTGATGTTCATCATCGGCATCGGCATCGCCATTCTGATCCTGGGCTGGAAGGGCATGCTGGAGGGGAACTTCACCCATCTGTATGTCTATGTGTTCGCCCTGGTGTTCGGCGTCATCGGCTATATCGACGACTATCAGAAGGTGAAGCATCACCAGAACACCGGCCTCACCGCTCCCCAGAAGTTCCTGCTGCAACTGGCCGCCGCCGTGGCCTTCCTGTGCCTGATGCGCTACGAGGGCATGCTGAGCCCCAACCTGTATATCCCCTTCTTCAACACCCATCTAGTGCTGCCGTGGGTGGTGTATATGATCTTCGCCGCCTTCGTCATCATCGGCACCGTCAACGCCGTGAACATCACCGACGGTGTGGACGGTCTGTCCTCCAGCGTCACGGTGCCCGTGGCCGTGTTCTTCGCGGTGCTGGGCGGCCTGTGGCAGGGCTTCGGCCAGCTGGGCGTGTTCGCCGGTGCTCTGGCGGGTGGTCTGCTGGGCTTCCTGTTCTATAACCACTACCCTGCCAAGGTGTTCATGGGCGACACCGGCTCCCTGTTTTTGGGCGGCGCGGTGGCGGCTCTGGCCTTTGCCTATGATATGCCGCTGATCCTGCTGCTGGTGGGCTTCGTCTATCTGTGCGAGACGCTGTCCGACATCATCCAGGTGACCTATTTCAAGCTGACCCACGGCAAGCGTATCTTCAAAATGGCCCCCCTCCACCACCACTTCGAGATGTGCGGCTGGAAGGAGACCAAGGTGGTGGCGGTGTTCGCCGCCGTCAGCACCGTTTTCTGCGTCCTGGCCTATCTGGGCGTCATGGACCGCTTCGGCGCATAACCCAAAACCTGCCGGAAAGGAGGGAATCGCATGGCCCTGTCTCTGAAAAAGAAAAAACGCCGCCCGGACCCCCGCACTTCCCAGGATATCCGGGCGGAACGGCTGCGTTACCGGGAGGCCGCCAGCGCACCCATGGATCTGCCGTTTCTGTTGCTGACCCTGCTGCTGACGGCTATGGGCCTTGTGATGGTCCTCTCCGCCAGCTTCCCCTCCGCTTACTATGAGGAGGAGGGCAACGGCGCATACTTCTTCATCCGTCAGTGCATTTTCGCCGCCCTGGGCCTTGTGGTCATGTTCATCCTCAGCAGGATGAACTATCAGAGTCTGCGCAATACCGGGAAGGGCCTGATGATTTTTGCGCTGATGCTGCTGGTGCTGGTCATCATCCCCGGCAACCCCATCGCCATCACGGAAAACGGCGCCACCCGCTGGCTGGGCATCAAGGGCACCATTCTGCGGGGCCAGCCCTCCGAGGTTGCCAAAATCGCCGTGGTGGTTTTCTTCTCTTCCACCATCTCCAAAAAACGCGAGAAAATGCAGACCTGGAAGCATGGCATCTGGCCCTATGTGGCGGTCCTGCTGATCATTTCCGGTCTTATGATGCTGGAGCCTCACCTGTCCGGCACCATCCTCATCGTCTGCACGGGTCTCGTGCTGATGATCGTGGGCGGCATCAAGGGCTGGCTGGTCCCCGTGGGCATCGGCGGTGTAGCCGCCGCCGGTGCGCTGTATGTGTATCTGGTGCTGAATGGGAACATCAAATACGGTGCAGGCCGCGTTATTTCCTGGCTGAATCCCTTTAATACGGATTATTATCGAAGCATCGGCTGGCAGAGCGCTCAGTGTCAGATCGCCATCGGCTCCGGCGGCCTGTTGGGCGTGGGCCTGGGCAAGGGGCGCCAGAAGTTCCTGTACCTGCCCGAGGAGCACAACGACTGCATCTTCGCCGTGATCTGCGAGGAGCTGGGGCTGGTGGGGGCCTGCGTTGTCATGCTGGTGTGTGCCCTGCTGATCCTCCGGGGCTTCTGGATCGCCCTCCACGCCCGGGACCGGTTCGGTGCCCTGCTGGTGGTGGGCTTCATGACCCTCACGGGACTCCAGACCTTCCTGAACATCGCCGTGGTCACGGGCCTGGTGCCTACTACCGGCATTTCCCTGCCCTTCTTCAGCTATGGCGGCACGGCACTGCTGTGCCAGCTGGCGGAAATGGGCATTGTACTCAGCGTCTCGCGGCAGATGCCTGCCCCGGAAAACGGATAGGAGGCCCTCTCATGAAAGTGATTTTTACCTGCGGCGGCACGGCGGGCCATGTGAACCCCGCCCTGGCCCTGGCAGGCTATATGCAGAAGCAGGATCCCCATGTGCAGGTGCTGTTTGTGGGCACCCCCGACGGCATGGAGCGGGACCTGGTGGAAAAGGCCGATTATGCCTTCCGGGGCATCCCCATGGGAGGCTTCCAGCGCTCCCTGGGCCACGGCGGCCTGGCCCACAACCTGCGCTCCCTGTCCATGTTGACCAAATCCCACAGCCGGGCCCGGGCCATCCTCCGGGACTTCCGTCCCGATCTGGTGGTGGGCACCGGCGGCTACGCCAGCTATCCGGTGGTCAAGTGCGCCGCCGGTATGGGCATTCCCACGGCGGTCCACGAGTCCAACATGGTCCCCGGCCTCACCACCAAAATGCTGGAGGGCAGCGCCGACCGCATCATGGTGGGCTTTGAGGAGTGCCGCCAGCATTATCGCCATCCCGACAAGATCGTCGTCACCGGCACCCCGGTGCGGGGCGGCTTCTTTGACCTGACCCGTTCCCAGGCCCGGGAAAAGCTGGGCCTCACCGACGGCCGCCCCCTGATCGTGTCCTTCTGGGGCAGCCTGGGAGCCAGCCACATGAACGCCCACATGGAGGATTTCTTCCGCCTGGAGGCGGCGGATGGCATGCCCTTCCACCACATCCACGGCGTGGGCAAAAGCGGCTATCCCGCCATGACCCAGCGTCTGCGGCAGGACGGCCTGGAGGGCCTGGCCGGTCTGGATGTGCGGGAGTACATCTATGACATGGCCCCGGTCATGCGGGCGGCGGACCTGGTGATCTGCCGGGCCGGCGCCTCCACCATCAGCGAGATCACAGCTCTGGCCACCCCGGCCATCCTGGTCCCCTCCCCTTATGTCACCAACAACCACCAGGAGAAGAACGCCCGCATTTTAGAGCAGCACGGCGGAGCCGTGGTGCTGCTGGAGGCGGACGCCTCCGGCGAGGCTCTGTACCGGGCCGCCGCCGATATTCTCCGGGACCCCCGGCGTCAGGCGGACATGAGCCGCGGTATGGCGGAGCTGGGCATCCTGGACGCCACCCAGCGGCTGTATGACACGGTCATGAGCATCCTCCGGTAACCCCTCCCCCCTCCCCCTGCATAGGATAGCGGGAAAAAGCTATGAAAGGCGGGGGCATATGAGCCTGATTATTGAAGGGGGACGCCGCCTGTGCGGCGACCTGACGGTACAGGGTGCCAAAAACAGTGTGCTGCCCATTCTGGCAGCGTGTATTCTCAGCGGGAACGTCTGCGTTCTGCAGCGCTGTCCCCGGTTGGAGGACGTGGACACGTCCGTGGCCATTCTGCGCCACCTGGGCTGCGCCGTTCGCTGGGCGGGGCCGGACCTGGAGGTAGACGCCTCCACCCTGACCCGCTGGGACATTCCGGACCGGCTCATGCGCCGCATGCGCTCGTCCGTGGTGTTTCTGGGGGCCATCCTGGCCCGGTGCGGCCAGGCGGAGCTGTCGTATCCCGGCGGCTGCGCCATCGGAGCCCGGCCCATCGACCTGCATCTGTCCGCCCTGCGGACCCTGGGAGCCTGCATCCGGGAGGAGGGCGGCAGCCTGAACTGCACCGCCCCTGGCCTCACCGGGGCCGAGATCGTTCTGAGCATCCCCAGCGTGGGGGCCACGGAAAACGCCATGCTGGCCGCCATAGGGGCCTCCGGCACCACCACCATCTCCAACGCCGCCCGGGAGCCGGAGATCGTGGACCTGCAGACCTTCCTGCGGAAGCTGGGAGCCAATGTCCGGGGCGCAGGCACATCCACCGTGGTGGTGGAAGGCGCAGAGCAGCCCCTCCACGGCTGCCGGCACCGGATTTTAGGAGACCGCATCGCGGCGGCTACATATCTGGCGGCGGCCGCCGCCGCCGGCGGAGATGTGTTCCTCCGGGACATCGACTATCGCCACCTGTCCACCGTCACCGGCGTCCTGCGTCAGGCCGGGTGTACCCTGTCCTGCCGGGAGGACGGCATCCGCCTGGTGTCCGACGGATGCCTGCGGGCCGTCAGTCCCGTTCGCACCGCCCCCTACCCGGGCTTCCCTACCGATGCCCAGGCGGTGGTCATGTCCGCCCTGCTGCGTAGCAGCGGAACCACCGTATTCGTGGAGAACATTTTCGAGAGCCGCTATCACCATGTGCCGGAGCTGGTGCGCATGGGGGCCGACATCCGGCTGGAGGGCCGGGTGGCGGTGGTCTGCGGCGTTGACCGGCTCCAGGCCGCCCGGGTCCGGGCCATGGACCTTCGGGGCGGAGCCGCTCTTGTGATCGCCGGGCTTCAGGCCCGGGGCATCACCACGGTGGAGCACCTCCACCACATCCGCCGGGGCTACAGTGACCTGCCCGGCGACCTGGCCCTTCTGGGGGCCTGCATACACACAGAGAACACAGAGGGAGGCGCTTCCGATGACCCAGCCCCGCAGACACAGACGCACCCGCCGGAAACGGCAGGGAAACTTTGCGTTTCTTTATAGATTGCTGGCCTTCGTGGCCATATGCATTGCCATCGTGGGGGCTTTGTCCCTGTTTTTCAAGGCGGATCAGATTTTCGTCACCGGCACCTCCCGCTATTCTCAGCAGCAGGTGCTCCGGGCCAGCGGCATCCGCCAGGGCGGGAACCTGTTCCTGCTGAACAAGCACCAGGCCGCCTCCGCCATCACCGAACAGCTGCCGTATGTGGAGTCCGTCCGCATCCGCCGCCAGCTACCCAACGCCCTGCGCATTGAGATCACCGAGTGCACCCATCCCCTGGCCATGGAACAGGATGGGGTTCTGTGGCTTCTCAACGGCAGCGGCAAGATCATCGACAAGCTCCAGCCCGGCCAGGGGGAATCCTGCCCCCTGGTCACGGGCCTGACCCTGACCTCCCCCCAGCTGGGCCAGCTGGCCGTTCCGGAAAACCGGGATAAGTGGGATCTGCTGCAGCAGCTCTGGCAGCTGCTGCGCAGCAAGGACATGGCCGGGGATGTCCAGTCCCTGGACCTGACGGACTCCAACCGCATCACCCTGCGCTATCTGGACCGCTTCGACGTGGTCCTGCGGACAGACGACGATCTGGATTATCGCCTGAACTATCTGGCGGCAGTGGTCCAGCGGCTGGACGGCAGCGATCAGGGCACCATTCAGTGGGACAAGGACGGGAAAGCGCGATTCATCCCCGACTGAGCCGATACTTTTCCCGGGAAATCATGCCCCGCCTCTTGACGGTTCAGCAAAACCGTTATACAATAGAAAAAGTACGTTATACTGTGCGCAACCATCTTTCGACATATACTGGCAGGAGGAAGCAACATGGCATTTGAAATAGAAACCGGCCCCGAGAATGTGGTCAATATCAAGGTCGTCGGCGTTGGCGGCGGCGGCAACAACGTGGTCAACCGCATGGTTTGTTCCGGCACCAAGGGCGTGGATTTTTTGGCCGTCAATACGGACAAGCAGGTGTTGAGCGCCTCCCAGGCCACCTATAAGACCCAGATCGGCGAGAAGCTGACCCACGGCATGGGGGCAGGCTCCAATCCCGAGGTGGGCAAGAAAGCCGCTGAGGAGAGCCGCAGTCAGCTGGCCAAGGACCTGGAGAACACCGACATGGTGTTTATCACCGCCGGCATGGGCGGCGGCACAGGTACCGGCGCTGCCCCCGTGATCGCCGAGATTGCCCGCGGGATGGACATTCTGACCGTGGGCGTGGTCACCAAGCCCTTCGCCTTTGAAGGCCGCCGCCGGATGATGCAGGCGGAAAAGGGCATCGAGGAACTGCGCAAGCAGGTGGACTCCCTGGTCATCATCCCCAACGAGCGCCTGAAATACGCCACCGACCAGAAGATCACCTTCGCCAACGCCTTCGAAATCGCCGACGATGTGCTGTGCCAGGCGGTGCAGTCCATTTCCGACCTGATCCGGGACACCGGGTTCATCAACCTGGACTTTGCCGACGTCACCACCGTGATGAAGAATGCCGGTCTGGCCCACATGGGCGTGGGACGTGCCGCCGGTAAGAACAAGGCTGCAGAGGCCGCCGGTATGGCCATCTCCAGTCCCCTGCTGGAAACTTCCATCAAGGGCGCACACGGCGTTCTTATCAATGTCACTGGCTCCATGGACATCAGCCTGGAAGAGGTGGAGCAGGCCGCCAACCTGGTGAGGGATGCCGTCCATCCCGATGCCGTTACCATCTTCGGTGCCACCTTCGACGAGAGCCTGGAGGACGAGATCCGGATCACCGTCATCGCCACCGGTTTCGCCGAAAACCGGCCCGAGGAGACGCAGGCCGGAGCCCAGCAGTCCGCCGCACCGGCTCAGCCTTCCGCCGCGGCGCAGCCTGCTTCTCAGCAGCCCGACCCTCAGTCCGAAGCGCCTCAGTCCAATGTTTCCCCGCAGGCCCAAAAGCTGAACGAATCCCTGGACCAGGAGGCCAAAGCCGCCCGGGATAACATGGATCGTGCCTATGATGATATCATCAAGGTCCTCTCCAGAAAAGAAGACCACAAGGAGAGCTCTTTCGGCAACGGCGAACATATGTAACGCCCTCGATAGGATCCAATAAAACGGCCCCCGTTTGCCTGACGATGCATCGTCAGGCA
>OLOQ01001086.1_pt1 | contig 27388 bp, 28 predicted proteins | sample 1673101 | NCBI WGS metagenome assembly OLOQ01 (sample SAMEA3136754, study PRJEB25190) | human gut metagenome | biome: human gut; feature: human-associated habitat; material: faeces | place: Austria | collected 2013 | reverse complement strand
CGGCTGATTACAAAAGCCAAAGGGAGAGGACTTCCTTACGAAGCCTCTCCCTTCTAGGATACCTTTTTTTGTATAAACGAGTCCTGCCGGACTCGAACGTTCGAGGTCTTCGCTCCGCTTCGGTCGGCGCTCTTCTACCTATGCATCGAATGTAAGAACGATGTTGCCACAGCCTTCTGCCAATTTTTCACACATCATATGCACATTTTTCTGCAATGGTATTTCTTTTTTGTTCTCATCTAATAAAATAATGCTCTGTTTTGAACAGTCTGTAAAAGCTGAACTGTCAACAAAATATCTATACCACCTGCCATATATAGAATCAGTCTTCACATCTATTTGATGAACCAGTGTAAATTTCTCTCCATAAGGGCTATGTGGCACATATGTAATTTTGGCATATTTGACACGTGCATATGGTGCAATTTGTTTTTCCCATTGTTTCTGTTCATCTTCTTTATATTTATCTTCCTTATATTTACCTTCATTTTCAAATCCCATGACCACTACAGCAATAATAATTATCACCAATATCCACCACATGATTCATACCTCCTTTTATTTTTCTAATTCAGCAATGCGTTTGTCAATATCCGCAGATGCTTTGCCAAGTTCTTCATCAGACATATTCTGTATCATTCTGATGATTTCTCTCTTCGTAAAACCAGCAATAAACTCATGATCAAGTTCGTCGAGTTTGTCATGTTCGTCAGACTTTTTCCAGAATAACTTCTTAAACTTCATTAATCCCAACATATGCTACCTCTTTTCTTTCTCACAATTATTTATTGTTTCTTGATGGTTTTATTTTATCAAACACATACTATTCACCTGTTCCCAGAATGCAAAAAAATCGAATAAAGATTTTCGCTCCATCTTTACCCGATTTCTTTATACTTATATCCATTTTGATGCTGCTTCTAAGTCAATCACCTTTTTATTATGCGAGAAAAAGTGCTTTATTATCCATAATTCTTTTGCCTGCTGTACAGCCTGGGCAGTCGCAGTATTCGATGCCTTTTGCCAGAAGTTCCTCTTCATGAGCAAGAATTCATTTTCAACACTAATTGTTATGGAAAAGTTTTTTGTTTTGATACTTCGGTTCGCACGTTAAATTAATACGAAGTCTTCTGAAAATATCTGTATCTACAGATGATAAAATAACTGAACAATGTGCATTGCAATTCTTTAACATCGGCAGACAATCCAGTGCTTTCTTTGCATTCTCATTGGAGGCCGCACTGACAGAAAGAGCAACCAATACTTCATCTGTATGCAGTCTCGGATTATGATTACCCAGATAATTCACCTTCAGTTCCTGAACCGGACGAATAACTTCTGATGCCAATAAATGTTCATCATCCGAAATATCCGCCAGGGCTTTCAATGCATTCAAAAGCATTGCGGATGCCGCGCCAAGCAGTGCCTTATTCTTGCCGGTAACAACTCTTCCATCCGGAAGTTCAATGGCTGCTGCCGGTTCCCCTGTCTCCTCTTCTGTTGTCTTAGCCGCAACAGCAACAGCATAATCTGCAGTTGAAAGACCTTCCTGGTTCAGAAGCATTTCCAGCTTGCTGATCTCTGCCTTATTCTCCTTGCCCTTCTTCTGCTCACAAAGGGCAATATAATAACGGCGGATCATCTCTTCTCTTGCGGCTTTCTTCACCGCTTCATCATCAATAATACAATTGCCGGCCATATTCACACCCATGTCTGTCGGTGACTGATAAGGCGATGTTCCTGAAATCGTCTTAAATATCGTCTGCAGGACAGGGAAAATCTCAACGTCTCTGTTATAATTAATGGCAACCTTGCCATAGGCTTCCAAATGGAAAGGATCAATCATATTGACATCATTCAGATCCGCAGTTGCTGCTTCATAAGCAAGATTCACTGGATGCTTCAGAGGAATATTCCAGATTGGGAAAGTCTCAAACTTCGCATAACCTGCTTTAATACCGCGCTGATGCTCATGGTACAGCTGAGACAGACATGTTGCCATCTTACCACTTCCCGGTCCCGGAGCTGTCACAACGATCAATGAACGCTCTGTCGGAATATAATCATTCTTGCCGAAGCCATCCTCACTGACAATCAGCGGAATATTCGCCGGATAACCCTCGATCATATAATGTCTGTATGCAGCCACACCAAGATCACCCAGTCGCTTAATAAATCCGTCCGCGGACTGCTGTCCCTGATACTGTGTGATCACAACACTTCCCACATAAAGCCCCACACTTCTGAAAAGGTCGATGAGTCTCAGTACTTCCTGATCATAGGTAATACCGATATCGCCTCTCTTCTTGTGCTGATCAATAGCAGATGCACTGACTGCAATTACAATCTCTGCCTGGTCTTTTAACTTCAAAAGCATCTGCAGCTTACTGTCCGGCTGGAATCCCGGAAGAACTCTGGATGCATGATAATCATCAAAAAGCTTACCGCCAAATTCCATATAAAGCTTGCCGCCGAACTGAGCCATTCTCTCTCTGATATGTTCTGACTGCATATTCAAATATTTTTCATTATCGAATCCTATCTTTCCCATCTTTGTCTCCCTTTCTTTGACATTCTTATTAATCGTAACACCTTCATCGACTTCATGCAACAAAAATTATGATTTATTTTTTTCAACTAATCCTTTTCTATTTTTACGGATGGACATATTGATGAAAATACTATAAAATATAACCGATTGACAATGTTAAACAATGCATAAAATACAGGAGGACTTACAATGGGTAAAGAAGCCAAAACCAATGCTATGCGCATCTTGGATAAGAATAAAATTCCTTATGAAATGAACACCTACACCTGTGATGAATTTATCGACGGCTGCCATATTGCTGATCAGCTGGGTCAGCCTTATGAACGCAGTTTCAAGACACTGGTCACTGTCGGCAAAAGCAAGAATTATTTCGTATTTGCTATCCCTGTTGATAAGGAACTGAACTTAAAGGCCGCTGCCAAGGCTGCCGGTGAGAAGAATGTTGAACTGATCCATGTCAAAGATATCAATGCCATCACCGGTTATATCCGGGGCGGCTGTACCCCCATCGGCATGAAGAAGCAGTTTCCGACATTTATCCATGAATCGGCCGCCGATTTTGACACGATTATTATCTCTGGCGGGCGTCTCGGTGTTCAGCTGATTCTCTCACCTCAGGATCTGATCAAAGTTACCCGGGGACAGTTTGCGGATATTATCATGCACTGATTCCGAATGGAGAGTTCATCTGCCTGCTTATAACAACAGGGACATTCTCATGACCTGCCATGAAAATGTCCCTGTATTTTATTCCTCTGTTATTCAGGATTCAATGCCATTACGCCGTAGCAAAGACATAGCTGATAAATGCATCCATGGCCTCTTTTTCTGCAAAGCGTGCCAGATAAAGTCTGTCTCCCATCGCTGATGCCAGAACTTCAGGAAGCTCTGTTGTCATCATAATGTCATCCTTATACGCAGCCATCACTTCTTCATAGCTGTGCAGATAATGTTTTTCCTTTCTGCATCCTGCCGAAACACAATAGTATTTATCCGGATACTCTTCCTTTGTCAGCCGATCAAAAGCAACCATGTCCGCCCAATCTTTGTAGACATCCGTACTACAGGCATAATTGATCATATCCGGTGTGAAACCGCCTGATGGCCTGTAATTCACTTCCAGACCAATAATCTTTCCTTTTTTTCCAAGATAGTCATGATCTTCTGTCAATCTGAAAAATTCAAAATGAACAAAACGGCTCTTTACGCCAAATGATTTCACAGCTGCTCTGCCTGCTGCGCGAACATCATCCGCAATATGTTTTTCAATATAGAACACACTGTCATCGTGATTATTGACACTATCCATGATAGAAATTGGGGTATGATTGCCTGTCTCAAATATCGGTTCTCCCTTACTGTTCATGATCGCATCATAAGAGTAAATCTCTCCGGGCACAAACTCTTCCATAATAAATTGCACACCATGAAAATCTTCTTCATGGAATGCCCGCAGCTCATCCTCACTCTTCAGTTTATAAGTCGTTGTCGCACCGACGCCATTATCCGGCTTCACGATAACCGGATATCCCACCTTCTCAACAAAAGCAAGACTTTCCGTCAAATCCGTCACCAGATGATACCTGGCTGTTGGAATACCTGCCGCTGCATAATAAGGTTTCATTTTAGATTTATACTTCACATGTTCCATGTCAGCCGTCTTCATTCCCGGAATATTAAAATCTGTTCTCAGTCTGGCATCCTGCTCCAGCCAGTATTCATTATTGCTTTCAAGACCATCCATTGATCCATGCTTATAACATAGAAAAGCCACCGCCCGATACATCTGATCATAGTCTTCCATGCTGTCCACCTTATAATACTCTGTCAAAGCTGTCTTTAGGGAGTCAGTCAGGTTCTCATATGGCGTGTCACCAATCCCGAATACATTCACGCCATTTTTATGCAGCTGGACACAGAAATTCTCATAATTTGTTGGAAAATGTGGCGAAATAAAAATAAAATTACGCATAATCATACCCTCTTCTTCATAGTCTCTTGTTTGACTATAAAACATCTTCCAATATCTGTCAAGTACCACATTAGCTTGATTCGGATTTAAAGGATTAAAGTGCAAAATACGTTAAAACATGCTATACTGACAACAATAGACACAATAGCAATCAACAAAAGGAGGCGCCGCAATGATTGAATTACATGTTACTTATACCATGAAGCCCGGCATCCTGCCAAAAGCTTTCTACGATGCGTTAAACGCTGCCAATATTCCTGAAACCTGCCGACAGGAAAAAGGCAATATCCGTTATCATTATTTTCTTCCTGTTGACAACGATAACCAGCTCTTTCTGCTGGAAATATGGGAAGATAAAGACAGTCTGAAGGCTCATCAGCAGACACCGCATTTTAAGGCGATGCCTGCCATCAAAGATCAGTTTGTTGAAAAGACAGATTGTGTTCGCTATGACACACTCTGATTTTCCTCAATACATCTGAGCCTACACTATCGCCAGATCGGCAAAAGCCTATCATACGGTCAGGCACTGTCAGTCAGTCTGCCTGTATGATAGGCTTTATAATGATCTCTTAATCAACATGCACTTCTGCCTTATATCCAATACCGCGCACCGCCTTCAGATCAAACTCCGGATACTTCCTGAATTTATTCCGCAGCCGGTTGACATGTACATTCAATGTTGACTGTGACGTTTCTGTCGTCAATCCCCATATCTCATCCATCAACTGGGTTCTGGTAAAAATCTTATCCGGATAAGAAAGCAGTTTGTATAAAAGCCAGAATTCCTTTCTAGGCAAGGTCTGCCTGTCCCCTTTCCTTGTTACGGACAGAGAATCGCAATCCAGGATCACATCCCCTACCTGAAGCTTCTTATCATAATTCTTGCCAGATCTCCGAAGAACCGCACGAATTCTCAGTACAAGTTCTTCTTCATCCACATTCTTCGTCAAATATTCATCTGCACCAGCCATATAGCTTTTCCTGAGGCCATCCCGCTCTTTCTTCTCCGCCAAAAGCATCAATGGCATATCTGAATACGTATCCCGCAGCTGTCCCATCAGTTCATATACATTCAGATCCACCAGGTTATCTCCAAGGATAATAAAGTCAATGTACGATGTCTCCAGCACCTTCAAAACATCTTCGCCGCCAGAAGCCTGAAGAACAGAATAGCCTTCCCGCCTCAGCAGTTGGTAAAGTCGTCTTCTGTAAGCTCTGTCGCTATCTGCTATCAATATCTGAAACATTTTGCCTCCTTTACCTGTTCTCGTCACTTTCCGCCAGTGAAAAAAGCCTTGCCGTTAAGTTCTCCAGGTTTTCCTTCTCACTTTGAAGCTGATGTGCATCATTCTCCTGCATCTTCATCGGTTTCATCTTCACAACAGACTTCTTCAACTGGTTCATCGCTGACTTGATCTGATGCTTTTCACTGCGATCCAACTGCTTGCCAGCCTTCTTCAGCGCCTGCTCTGTCTTGGCGATCAGCACTTCTGATTCTGAGTGGAGTTCATAATAGCCTTTTCTCTCGCCATCTTCCTGTTCATACATCTCTGCCTCACGAACCGCTTGCTGTATCTCTTCCTCTGAAAGATTCGAACGCGATGTGATCGTAATCTGCTGTGCTTTTCCTGTTCCCATATCCTTGGCAGCTACCGTCAAAATACCGTTGACATCAATATCAAAGGTAACTTCAATCTGCGGTACGCCGGCCATAGCCCGCTTGATACCGCTGAGCTTGAAATTGCCAAGCAGCGTATTGTCCTTGACAAACTGGCGCTCGCCCTGATACACCTTGATATCAACCGATGTCTGGAAGTTCGCTGCTGTTGTGAATATCTGACTGTGTCTGGCCGGGATAGTCGTATTCCGTTCGATCAAATGTGTCGCAATGCCGCCCACCGTTTCAATGGACAGAGATAATGGCGTCACATCCATCAAAATAATGGAACTTGCCGCAGAATTCTCCGGCAGACTGCCGCTTAGCTTGCCAGCCTGAATAGCTGCCCCCATGGCAACACATTCATCCGGATTGATACCCTTGGATGGTTCCATGCCAAGCATCCTCCGAACCTTGTCCTGAACAGCCGGAATACGTGTCGATCCGCCTACAAGCAATACCTTCGACAGATCTCTGGCTGTAATCCCCGCATCTCTCAAAGCATTCTGAACAGGTCCTGCTGTTCTGTCCACCAGATCATGGGTCAATTCATCAAACTTCGCCCTTGTCACAGTCACTTCCATATGATGCGGCATGTCCTTCACCATTGTCAAAAAAGGCAGATTCACGGTTGTCGATGTGGATGATGACAATTCAATCTTCGCCTTCTCCGCCCCTTCACGTACTCTCTGAACGGCCGCCTCATCATGACTCAGATCAATATGGTCGCTGGCTTTAAACTCGGCCAGAAGATAATCTGTCAGGCGATCGTCAAAATCATCCCCGCCCAGATGATTATCTCCCGAAGTAGACAATACTTCGATTAGCCCATCACCTATCTCAATCACGGATACATCAAAGGTACCGCCGCCCAGATCATAAACCAGCACCTTCTGATCTTCTCCGTTATTCAGACCATAGGCAAAGGCGGCCGCTGTCGGCTCATTGATGATCCGCGTTACATTCAATCCTGCAATCCTTCCTGCATCCTTCGTTGCCTGCCGTTGTGCATCATTAAAATAAGCAGGCACCGTAATGACCGCATCCGTCACCGTCTCACCGAGATAATCCTGTGCATCCTTCTTGAGTTTTCTCAAAATCATGGCAGAAATCTCCTGCGGAGAATAACGCTTGCCATCTATATCCGCTCTGTAATTCGTCCCCATCTGTCGTTTAATTGAAGAAATTGTCCGTTCAGCATTTGTCACCGCCTGGCGCTTTGCAGGCGCTCCCACCAAACGTTCACCTTTCTTCGTAAACGCAACAATCGAAGGGGTTGTTCTCAACCCCTCCGCACTTGTTATAATAGCAGGTTCTCCGCCTTCCAGAACAGCCACACAGCTGTTGGTCGTTCCAAGATCAATACCTATTGCTCTGCTCATATCTCAACCTCCGACATATATCTCAACAGTCTCTCATATTGTACTGTTTTATTCTATGTAGAAGTAATCATAGCCTAGAATTGTTAACTTAATATAAACTATTGCCATTTCATTGATATTTAATACTTTTAATAAACGGCTTATATTTAAAGAGATAATTCCTTATTTAAAATATAACCTGTTGCCACATAACATGCACCTGCAAATAAAATATCAAATATAGAAAAAACAGCCATCATACCATTTGCAGATGCCATGTCTGTCCAGTTCAAAATCTGCACAACAACAGCGCTTACTGCAATATTCAACACGCAATAAATGACAAAACTGATCAGTCCCTTGCAGCGCATACCTGAAAAAATCGTAATACATAATGTGATAGCCAGAAATGCGGATGTCAACATTCCAACCCAGCTGAATACAACCTGTATAATGGACCACACAATAAGCATGCCGTCAACATTCACCTGCAAAGTAAAACTGAATAATGCTTTCATCTGATCAAACAACGTCTGCAACTCTCCGTACTTGGCACATACCATGGTGATATCTGCGAATCCAATAATTCCAAAGATAATCGCTGCTGCTGCAATAGAGAAAAAACCTGTCAGAATCTTGCTTCCCATAATTTCATAAACATTATAAGGTGTCATGAAAAGCATATAGCCGCTCTTGTCTCTTAAATCATGATAATAAGTAATAATTTCTTCCAAACCAACAATAACAAAGGTGACCGAGGCCAGAAATGTCAACATTCCGGCAGCAATGGCCATGATTTCTTCTTTGCCCAAAAGCATACCTGCCAGAAAAGCAACCTCCAGCAGCGCTAAAATTGCTCCAATAATCACTTTGGATGTTTTCTGTTTGATGAGTTCATATTTTATCAGCTTTAACATAACATTATTCCTCCTGAATTCTAACCATAAATCTGACGATACAGATCCGTAACAGATTCCCCGCGTTCCTGTCGAATCTCTTCTACATCACCCATTAATACAATCTGTCCGTCTTTCATGAAAATAGCCTTATCAATAATCCGTTCCAATTCCTCTACCAGATGACTTGAAATAACAACAGAAGCATTGTCGCTCATATTCGTCAGAATTGTGTTGACAACTTCATCTCTGGCCAGAAGATCGATCCCGTTTAACGGCTCATCCAGCAGATACAGCTCTGCCTTTCTTGACAAAGTCACAGCAATCTTCAGCTTCGCCATCATACCTGAGGATAAATTTCTCACCTTCATATTCATCTCCAGATCCATATCTGCGATCAGCTTCTCAAACTGCTGTGCATCAAAATCATCAAAGAAATCCTGATAATATCTGCCCACATCCTTAATCTTCATATAACTGTAAAAATAACCTTCCGTAGGCATATAGGCAATATGCTTCTTCGTCTCGGCACTGATCTTCACACCATCCAGTGTCATCTCTCCTTCATCCGGGACAATCAGACCGGCTGCCATCTTCATCCATGTGGACTTGCCGCTGCCATTCGGCCCAAGCAATCCATAAATATGTGCATCCTCTATAGCAACGGACATTCCATTCACCGCAAACTTACCGCCATACCGTTTCACAACATTCACACAATCAAGCATTATAACTCCTCCTTTGCATACCGCTCTCTCAGTAGCTGTATCATCTCATCCAAACCGATACCGATTGCCTGCATTCCCTGAAGAAATGTATCCAGACAATCCTCTGCCATCTCTGACTGTAACGTCTTAATCATTCCTGAATCCTCCGTAATAAATGTGCCCATGCCGCGCTTCGTATAACAAAGCCCTCTGCTCTCCATCTCTTTATAAACTCTGCTGGCTGTATTCGGATTAATCTGATACTGCACAGCCATCTCTCTGACAGAGGGCAGCTTCTCACCTAAAGCCAATTCTCCCTGAATCAGCCGCCTGCTGATATCCTCTATCACCTGCAGATAAATCGGACGATCATTCTCATATCTCAATCAAATTTCTCCTTTCACCGTCTGTATCATTAATCTTTTAAATGCACATCACTGTACTATCATTATAGTACACTAGTATCATATGTTTGTCAACTCTTTTTATAAAATTATTGTAACCTTTTCTTTTAATGCGAAAACTCTTAATGTGAAAAGATCCCTGACTGAATCGAATTCAATCAGAGATCTTCCTGTCTGTCCATTATTTAAATGTTTCAATATTTAATCCTGCTCTGAGAGCGATCATCTCCTCTAAGCGATGCTCTCCCTCTTTTTTCCACATAGCCATAAAATAAAGTTTTGCCTCCGGTCTATGGGTGGACAATGTATGTATTTTCGGATTTTTATACTTTCTGACCATAGATGATGGAATAACGACACATCCTTCTCCGCTTTCCATGATAAAACTCATATCCAGTGTACTTTCACAGAAACGAATGGATGGTGCGCATCCGATTGCCCCCAGCATTCGGACAACCTGGGACATACCTCGAAACTCTTTATCAATGATGTATAAAGGTTTCTCAGATAATATCTGCTTTATGCCTTCAATCCCTATGGTCTCTACCGGCTCACCACGATAGACAACAACCATTTCATCTTCGTAAAGGACTCTGTATTTCAGCAACTCATTCACATCTTCTTTCGTCCCCATAAATACACCCATGTTCAATGTTTCTTCACTGATATCACGATTAATGTCCAGATATTCACCCATTTTAAAAATGGCCCTGAGTGTAGGCATCTCCTGTCTGAGCTGATGAACAGCTTCCGCTACTCCCAGATGAAAAATCGGTGAATCTCCCACCCTGCTCTCAACACCTATAAAAACATTATGCTCTTCCTTCTTTTCTATATCCTTGGTATTTTTTAAAAGGATCGGTATCGTATCCATACGCATGAGAATCACCTTGGCTTCATTCAAAAAGACTTTGCCCGCCGGTGTCAGACGTACGCTGCGCTTGTCTCTTTGAAGAAGCACCATGCCCAGTTCCCTTTCCAGATCTGCAATCTGTTTACTGAGGGCAGACTGGGATATAAAAAGTGTTTCCGCAGCTCTGCTGAAATTAAGCGTATCAGCTACTGCCGCAAAATATTTTAACTGCCTTATTTCCATTTGTCTGACCGCCTTTCTGTTTCACTGCTTCTTATTGAAGGACTTTTTCTTTCAACACCTTCATAATATGTTCGACAGTACCTGCCTTGAAAGGATTGCTCAGATGCCCCTCTTTAAGAAGTTCAAAATAACCTTTGCTGCCGCCTAAAGAACAAAGTCTGAAATAGTCCTCCCATGCTGTCTCTCTGTCATCAATAGAACGGATATAATACTCAAGTGCTCCCATAGATGCAAGTGAATAGTCAATATAATAAAACGGGCACATAAAAATATGCTGTTTCTGCATCCAGAAACCACCTGCCTCAAGAAATGGATCCCCGTCATAATCTCTCCATGGCATATATTTTTCTTCCAATGCATGCCAGAGTTGATATCTCTTATCTGTATCTGTCATCTTCTGTGCATACACCTCATGCTGAAATTCATCCACACAGGCCATATACGGAATAACTCTAAGCCCTTCCTCAAGATGCGTCTTTCTATACTGGTCGGCCGAATCTTTGAAAAAATAATCCATCCATGGATATGTCAGATACTCCATAGACATCGAATGAATCTCCGCTACTTCAGATGTTGAAAAAGCAATCTCATCCGGCACACCGTTTCTTGTAGCCGTATAGGCCTCAAAGGCATGTCCTGCTTCGTGTGTCAGAACATCCACATCTGCGGAAGTTCTGTTAAAATTGGAGAAAATAAACGGAGCCATCATATCCGGCAGAAATGTACAATATCCCCCCTGCATTTTACCTGGCTTTGTTTCAAGATCAAATAATTGATGCTGAACCATAAAGTCAAAGAACTCTCCTGTTTCCTTTGAAAGTTCATGATACATTTTCTGCGCTAATTGCACTTGTTCCTCAGTTGTTCCGTAAGGTATGGCATTGCCCTCAGGAGAGGACATATCTTCATCATAATAATACAGATGATCAATTCCCAGACGATTTCTCTGCTTCTCATATATTTCCGCAACAACCGGAACCACAAACTGCCTGATCATCTCACGGTAGCAAGCAACATCTTCACGGTCATAATCAAATCGCTCCATGGAAAGATACATCATCTCTGTATAATCCTTAAATCCCAGTACTTGTGCCTGCTTAATCCGGTTGTTGATCAGCTTTGTATAAATATCATTCAGATCATCTGCAATAGACTGATACAAATCAGACCATGCCGTCAACGCAGCTTTTCTGATTTTTCGTTCCGGATCCTGCATTTTTTTCAACAGCCCATAAAAATTAAGTTTTTCGCCTTTAAACTGTGCAACCGGCTTTGCAGCAGTTTTGTGATAGAGCTGTACAAGATTGCTTTCCTCAACCTGATTTTCGACATTCTCCTTGCTGACAAGTTTCATTAAACGTTCCATACGAATAAAATACAGCTCACCATATTCATCTTTTAATGCATCCAGATATTCTGACTGCAGAACTGTTTTCTGAAATTCCTGCATTTCAAGATCAACAAGCGGCATATTTTCATAAAAGCATTGCATTTCAGATTCATAAAAGGGATCTGTTGTATCAATAGTATTGCGAATTTCAGCCACCGTCGCCATCGTTCTCAAATGTCTTTGCTGATCATTCACTGCTTTAAATACTTTACTTACTGCTTCTTTTGTCCCGGCATTTTTGATTTTATCAACAGATTTTCTGATCAATTCTTTGGCGTTTTCAAAATCCGGCCGAACATATTCATATTGTGAGAATGTTGTAAAATGATTCATAATCTGAAACCTCTCTATTCGTTTTATATCGGTGCATTCAGATACCTCATGCCCTCTGTTGTTCATATAGAAATTATTAGACCTAAGTGTGCGCCTGACGCGCACTTTCGCGCGTTCCCGGATAGCACAGCTATATATTCCTCTCCGCGAACTGTGCTTTCTGGCACGCAGTGCCTTTTTATGTAATAGGAAATTCCAACAGAATTTCCTATTACATAAAAAAGCTGCTGCTCTGCGGTTTCCCGTAAAGCAGCAGCTTTATCTATATACGTATATACGGTTGCATTCACTGCGACTACTCTGCGCCGTTGAATAACTCATTGAACTCCTGTTCATCGAGCATCTCATCGAAGTAATCTGATACAAGCTCAAACTCATCATCGTCCTCGATCGTCTCAAGATTCACCTCATCATCTCCCAGTTCTTCGAACCGATACAGGAAGATCTGTGCATCCTCTTCCACATGGCCTTCGTCATTCATTGGCAGAAGTGCGATATACTCTCTGTTATTCACCGGAAAAACATTCAAAACGATACATTCCAGCTTTCCGCCGTCATCCAGATCAAGTGTCATTGTATCTCTGTCTTTAAACTCAGAGTCTTTTGGTTGTCCCATTTAATTACTTACCTCATTTCATAAAAATGTTCCGCTGTCCGAAAGTCAGAATCTTCTCCTTCTAAACAGTCTGAAAACAATCAATCAGTTCCTTAACTTTATAACATACTTCCTGTATTTTTTCAATACTAAGACTGTATTTTTAACAATTGATTTGCCAGACAAAATTGAATATCCAGTTTCTTTTCCTGTCGTATTTTGTCGAACCGGATAACAATCGCTTTATCCGTCACTTCCTTGATCACACCGGCGCCATATGTCTGATGCTGCACGCGCATACCCGGTTTGACCGCATCTCTGTCCACAAGAATCTCTCCAACAAAACGTGACATCACCATTGGCCGTCCATAACGCTCTTTCAAAAAGAAAATATGCAGTCTGGACTTTGCACGGGTCATAGCCACATAAAACATCCGGCGCTCTTCTTCAATATCTGCATCCAGAAGGGCTTTATGATGCGGCGTCACTGTCTCATTGGCATCCACGATAAAAACAATCTGATACTCCAATCCCTTGGAATGATGCATTGTTGCCAGAGCCACGCCATCCGTCTTCTCTTCGCGCTGTTTTCTGGTCTGCTTTCGCAGTTGTTCTGTATATTCTTCAATATGTCCAAACCATTCCTCATACGTCGCATAATTCCTGGCACTATCCTGAAGTTCATCCAGCAGCTCAATTAAATCCTGTCCATCCATCTTCCGTTCTTCGGCATACTTCTCAAGAAATTCATCATATCCAATCCCATGCCGTATGTAATTAATGGCTGCAAAGGGCTGCATCTGCGTCAACATATGCACATCATAAGCAAACTTCGACAAACGCTCCTGCATCCATGGCTTATCCTTATACTGCTCCAGCAACACATCAAAAGCCACCTGACGCTCACCCAACATCTGTCTGCTCACATAACGGTTCGGCCGGTTGATAATCCTCAGATAATGACTTCTGGCCGTACTTCCGAGAGCAATCTGGATATAAGCCATAATATCCTGGGTTACCCAGTGCTGATAGATATTCGGCATGGCATCCTGCATTTTAAATGGAATATTATACTCCATCATCTTCTCCAACAGCATTCTGGCCTGGGTATTGGTTCGAAACAGCACCGCCATCGCATGATACGGAATCCCCTGATCATGGTAATCACGGATCTCACGGATAACCGCCGCATTCTCATCAGCCGGTCCCTTGAAAACACGGATATCCACCGGTTCCTCCTCCGGCCGCACCGCCTGGATCTGCTTGTCAAAACGCTGTTTGTTATTCTTGATCACGCATCCCGCCCCGCGTACGATAGCTGCCTGACTGCGGTAATTGACAGAAAGGAAAACCTTCTTCACATCCGAAAAATCTTTCTCAAAGTTCAGCATGATCTCAGGCCTGGCCCCCCTGAATCCATAAATGGACTGGTCATCATCCCCCACAATAAAAATATTGTTCTGCGGCAATGCCAGCATCCGGATCAGCTTGTACTGCAGCAAGTTAATGTCCTGAAACTCATCGATCAGGATATATTGAAACTTATGCTGCCAGGCTGCAAGAATATCCTTTCGCTGGGTAAAAAGTTCCCAAGTATAAACCAACATGTCCTCAAAATCAATCAGACGGCTGTTCTCCATCCTCTGAACATACTGTTTATAAATATCTCTGAACACGGATGTTGCACAGCTGGTGGCATAATAATGCTCAATATCCATCATGCTGCCTTTAACAAGCCCAATCTCACTGAGCACATCATTGACAAACTCACTGACATTATCCGGTTCTACAGGCATATCTTCAATGATCTCCCGGATCAGCTGCTGTTTCTGCTCCTCACGAATGATATTGGATGCCGTATAGTTATAAGCATGTTTCAGCACCGAAAAGAAAATTGCATGAAAAGTGCCGAAACTCACGGGCATCGTCCTTCCGTCCATCAGAGAAACAAAACGCTGCCGCATTTCATCTGCGGCAGCTTTTGTAAAGGTCACAACCAGTATGCCCGCCGGATGGACACCGGCATGCTCAATCAGCCATTTCACACGATGGGTGATGACCATGGTCTTGCCCGAACCCGGTCCGGCAAGTACCATCATCGGCCCCTTATCATGGCAGACTGCCTGAAGCTGAGACTTATTTAACTCCATAAAGCCTCCTATGCTTCCTGGCTTAATCTGTCTATGGCTGTCTGAATTCTTGCAAGCGATTCTTCCTTGCCAAGTACTTCCATCAGTTCAGTTGCACCACCAGGTGTCATCTGCTTGCCGGATAAAGCCACACGGATCGGCCACATAACAAAACCTACCTTCTTCTCTTTATCCTTTGCATACTGACCCAGCAGTTCAAACAGCGCATCATTGCTGTAGTCTTCCTGTTTCTCCAGTAAAGGCTGCACTTCCTTCAGCACTTCCAGAGAATTCTCAAGATTTGTCTTATTCTTCTTGTGTACGTACATATTGATATCATAATCCGGTACCTGTTCGATGAAATCAATCTGATCCTTGATATCTGCCCAGATCTCGATACGTGTCTTGATCATAGATGCCAGCTTCTCAAAGTTCACATCCCTTGAAACAACTTCCTTCATATGCGGCAGTGCCATCTCATAGAACTTGTCAAAATCCATCTTCTTCAGATACTCACCATTCATCCAGCGAAGTTTTGTCATATCAAAAACAGCCGGGGTCTTGCTCATATGATGATAATCAAATTCCTTCACCAGTTCATCCAGTGTAAAGAATTCATTGTTGTCCTCAGGACTCCATCCGAGAAGTGCCACAAAGTTAATAACCGACTCTGTCAGAAATCCCTGGTCAATAAGATCTTCATAGGAAGCATGACCACTTCTCTTACTGAGCTTCTTGTGTTCCTCATTGGTGATCAGCGGACAATGCACATAAATCGGTACTTCCCATCCGAATGCATCATACAGACGATTGTACTTCGGAGAAGAAGAAAGATATTCATTACCTCTGACAACATGTGTAATGCCCATCAAATGGTCATCCACAACATTCGCAAAGTTGTATGTAGGAAAACCATCGGACTTGATCAGGATCATATCATCCAATTCTGCATTCGGCACGGTGATATCGCCATAAATCTCATCATGGAAAGTAGTTGTGCCTTCAACAGGATTGTTCTGTCTGATAACATAAGGTACACCTGCTGCCAGCTTGGCTTCAACTTCTTCCTTGCTCAGATGCAGACAATGCTTGTCATAGTGAAAAATCTCTTTGCCATTCACGGTTGTATGCAGCGTTGCAAGGCGCTCTTCATCGCAGAAGCAGTAATAAGCTTCACCCTTGTCAATCAGTTTCTTCGCATACTCAAGATAAATGCCCTGCGCCTGTCTCTCACTCTGAACATAAGGGCCTACGCCGCCATCCTTATCCGGGCCTTCATCATGGATCAGACCTGTGCTGGCCAGTGTACGATAAATGATATCTACCGCACCTTCCATCTCTCTCTCCTGGTCTGTATCTTCTATTCTTAATAAAAACTGTCCGCCCTCATGCTTCGCGATCAGATACGCATATAATGCTGTTCTTAAGTTGCCCACATGCATTCTTCCTGTCGGACTTGGAGCAAATCTTGTTCTTACTGTCTTACCCATAACTTCGTCTCTCCTTTATTCACTATGGCCGCCGAAGCGGCCGTTATCTTTTACACGGATGCATCACCGTCATGTAATTTCGGTGAATTTTGCTCGTTAATCCAGCTTATAATATAATATCCTATTCTTCGTCTGTAATCAAGGTCAAATCTCTATGCAAATTGCTATTTTTCACCCATTCATCCTGATGAGTCACTCTCCCTCACAAGGAGCTTCCGGAAGGCCTGCCACTGACGTCAATATACTGACAATTCCTGCCACAATAGCAGAAGACAAAACCATCCGCCAGTCAATAGCTGACAAAACTGTACTGGTTCCCATAACCGCCACTGCTGTCTGCGCCATTGTTTTAACAGCTCGAATGCCAGCATTGACCATCCACTTTCTTGTATTCACAGAATCTTTAAATACACAATTTTTAAACATCCATTTTCCCTCCTGTCATATTATTATGGAAGAGAAATACGTTGGTTACAAAATAGAACCAATTGTGCACTTTAGCTTACTATTGACGCGAAAAAAGCGGCTTCCATATGGAAACCGCTTCTATGCAGTTGACGGGACTTGAACCCGTACCCAGTTAACCCAGACTAGATCCTTAGTCTAGCGCGTATGCCAATTCCGCCACAACTGCGTTTTAGATAATCGCAAGCGTCTGTGCCGCTCACAAGTAATATCATATCATTTGTTTCATCTTCTGTCAACAATATTTTTCGTATTTTTTTAAATTTTTTAAATTGTATATTGTTTTTACAAAACATTCCCTTTGGGTACTTACTGAACGTTATTTCTCATTAATACCGATGACTTATCTTTGACATATCTTTTGCCATCACCTATAATATAAGAAGCAAAAAAAGAATTGGAGATTTCCCATGCCTAAAAAGAAAGATTTTATCCTGATCGGCGTTTTACTCGTTATTGCCCTGATCGGCCTGGGTGTGACACAGTTTCTTCAGCATCAGACCGGAGCATCCGTCACCATCACAATTGGCGATGAGATCTACGGCACTTATCCCCTGGATCAGTCCCGTACCATTGAGATCGATGACGCTAAAGGCTACAACAAAGTGGTCATTGAGAATGGCAGCGTCCACATGGCGGATGCCGATTGTCCGGATCAATACTGTGTCCAGCACGCAGCCATTCATGCCAGCCATGAAACGATCATCTGTCTGCCTCATGAGCTGGTGGTTGAAATTACCGGCGGCGAAGTATCTGACGTCGATGTTGTGACACAGTAAGGAGTTTTTCATTATGACAAAAAAACTGACTATTTCAGCACTTCTGGTTGCATTGGCAATGATTCTCAGCTATGTAGAAGTACTGATTCCATTTAACTTCGGCATTCCCGGCATCAAGCTCGGACTGGCCAATCTGGTGGTCGTTGTGGCCCTGTATCTGCTGAATGCCAGACAGGCACTGATGATTTCCGTTGTACGTATTCTGCTTGTATCCTTTACATTCGGCAATATGGCCGCTCTGCTCTACAGTATCACCGGGGGACTTCTGAGCTTCGCAGTGATGGTTCTCTGCCGCAGGATCAAAGGTCTCTCCACGATGAGTGTCAGTGTTGCCGGCGGCATCAGCCACAACATTGGCCAGATTCTGGTGGCTGTATTCGTTGTCAAGAACCTGAATCTGCTTTTCTATCTCCCGGTACTTATGATCGCCGGCATCATTACAGGTTTGCTTATCGGCCTTGTGGCCGGTCTGATCATTCCTTCTGTCAGAAAGGCACTGCAGCTTTAATCATTAAGCGCACAAAAGCTTCATATATCAGGTGTTCATTCCCCGATATATGAAGCTTTTTGTCGTATATGCACTTAGCTTATGATACATTGCTGCATAAAACGCCTCCATGCTAATCCTCTTTCTTTCCCTGAACAAGATATGTCGTCTTTCCTGCTGTAAAAGACTGTTCAAAATCTTCCTCTTCCGACAAACTGATCAAAATATCATCAATCATCATATCGCCGTCCGCATCCACATCGAAGGGAATATCAAGTCCGTACAGATAATCTGAAACCGCATTCATCTCATCATGATAGGCAGAGGAATCAATATCTCCGATCACAAAAGTCTCCTTCTTCTCTTTACTGCCCTTTTCCTGAACATGAATTTCTACTTTATACATCACTGCTCCTCCTGTTTTCTTAATCATTCGTTTTTTATATGCCTAGTATATCATGATTCGCACCTTTGGTGCTTGACGCTGCATACGCAGCTATCATGATCGCCATTCGCCGCTCGCGATGAACAAGCATTGCTTGCTCCCCCTCGCTAACGCTCATTATATCATGTTTGATAAAAATTTACAGCACTTTGAAATCAACATTTGACATTATTGGTACAATTTACTATAATAATAAATGGAAAACATATATTACATATATGAAGGGAGACTTAATTATGACACTCGACGAAATTAAAGTAGTTGGTATTGCTGGTGCAGGTACAATGGGCGCTTCCATGGCTCAGATTTTCGCACAGTATGGTTACACAGTTATCATTTATGATGCATTTGAAGCAGGTCTTGAAAGAGGTAAACATCTTGTAGAGATCAACCAGGCAAGCTTAGTTGAAGCTGGTGATATCACAGCAGAGCAGTCTGCTGAGATCAAGACAAAGCTCAGCTTTACAGGCGATATCAATGGTCTTAAAGACTGCGATATCATCGTTGAATCCGTTCTTGAAAGACTTGACGTTAAACAGGATTTCTGGGTAAAGGCAGAAGCTGTTGTATCCCCTGACTGTATCCTTGCTACTAACACATCCGGTCTTTCTATCAACAAGATCTTCGCTAACTGCAAAGATAAGACAAGAGCTTGCGGTATGCATTGGTTCAACCCACCTCACATCGTTCCTCTGATCGAAGTTATCAACAACGATGAGACAAAGCAGGAAATCGCTGATACAGTTTACCAGCTGTCCTTAAAGATTGGCAAGAAACCTATCTACGTTAAGAAAGATGCTCTTGGCTTCATCGGCAACAGAATTCAGGCTGCTATCCTTCGTGAAGCTGTTTACATCGTTGAACAGGGTATCGGTGACTACAAAGACGTTGATGGCGCTATGAAGTACGGCCTTGGCTTCCGTTATGCCTGCCTTGGACCTTGCGAAGTTGTTGACCAGGGTGGTCTTGATGTTCATCATCACATCGCTACATATCTTTGGGAAGACCTTTCAGACGCTAAGTATCCATCAGGTGAATTCGAAGCAATTTACCAGGCTGGCAACTACGGTGTTAAGACAGGCAAAGGCTTCTATGATTACAGCGGTGACAAGGCTGATAAGGCTATCGAAGCTCGTGACGCTATGTACCTTGCAATGGCTAAATGCAACCCAACAGGTGTTGGTGAAGCACACGGCTACGAGAACTAATATTTCGAGTTTATAGATTATTTGATCTATAAGATATAGTTAATCTCTGGAACTCCCGGAGGAAATGCCCGTTGGCATTCCTCTGGGAGTTCTTTTTCTATGTTTTCACTCTATCTGATTTTCGCTGCCTGTTTCAACACATACATTTTCTGGGTAACTTCTGTCTTAAAAAAAAGAGCATCCCGACACCTATCGGAATGCTCTTCTATCATATTCTTAATTCTGATTAAGCAAGTTTAGCCTTTGCTGTTTCACATAATGCTGTGAAAGCTGCTGCATCGCTGATAGCCATTTCAGAAAGCATCTTTCTGTTGACTTCAACACCTGCAAGCTTAAGACCATGCATCAGTTTGCTGTAAGATAAACCGTTCATTCTTGCAGCTGCGTTGATTCTTGCGATCCAAAGCTGTCTGAACTGACGTTTTCTCTGTTTTCTGCCTGCATAAGAACTTGTTAAAGCTCTCATTACGGACTGTTTTGCTACTCTATACTGTTTAGATCTGGCACCTCTGTAACCTTTAGCCAGTTTTAAAACTCTGTTATGTTTCTTCTTAGCGTTTAAGCCGCCTTTAATTCTTGCCATTTTGTCGTTCCTCCGTTTCTATTACAGGTAAGGTAAAATCTTCTTCATTACCTTTGCGTTAGTTGAATCTGTCATAGCTGCATGTCTGAGATTTCTCTTTCTCTTTGCAGATTTCTTTGTTAAGATGTGGCTCTTATAAGCTTTCATTCTCTTTAACTGACCAGTACCTGTTTTTTTGAAACGCTTTGCAGCTGCTCTACTTGTTTTTACCTTTGGCATTTTAATGTCCTCCTTAATATGAAAATGGTCTAATTACGTTTTTCAACTAAAAACATAACCATGCTCTTACCTTCCAGCTTGGCAGGTTTATCAATTACCGCAATGTCTGATAACTTCTGAGCAAAATCTTCCAGAATCGTCTTGCCGACTGCTGTATGGGCCAGCTCTCGTCCTCTGAAACGAACAGCAACTTTGACCTTATTGCCGCCTGATACAAACTTTCTTGCCTGATTCACCTTTGTATTCAGGTCATTCGTATCGATGTTCGGTGACAAACGAATCTCTTTCACTTCGATGGTCTTCTGTTTCTTGCGTGCTTCCTTCTCTCTGCGCGCCTGCTCATATCTGTACTTGCCGTAGTCGATAATCTTGCATACAGGTGGTTTGGCTGTCGGAGCGATCTTCACCAGATCCAGATTCGCCTCTCTGGCTAATTTCATTGCATCTCTGGCTAACATGATACCTAACTGTTCGCCGTCTTCCCCAATCAGTCGGATCTCCCGATCTCTGATCTGCTCATTAATCATTAATTCGCTAATAATTGACACCTCCATGTCTCATGACTTTTATTCATAACATTAAACTGAAAATGGTGAGCAGAAAACTACTCACCATTTAAGACACGTAATGTGTAAAATACTTAAATATGAACCCAAGTCATCTGAAATGCTAAGGTGAGAGTGAGTACTCTGCTTTCTCGTACGGATGTTGTGTCTATCACACAACTTCATATATTTTACCACCTTTGCATTTCAATGTCAATAGACTTTTTGGAATTTTGATTTTATTTTGTTTTAAGTTATGTTTTAAGTTTCGTTAAAAATATCTGCTGACATTTAATTCAGTTCAAACAACTGGCGCTGTTTCAAGTCAATGCTGGCCCATGAAATATTGGAGTTTTCCTTCCCATAGAGATAAACGGTACTCTTCACTCTGACATAAAGTTTGCAGCTCTTCTTGTAGCCATTCAGATTATCTGAACTGCCGGTATCTCTCAAATATTGCTCAATATCAGCCACATTCAGGCTGAAGGCATTATTTTCTGTAATGTCAAAAGTATCAGCGCTTTCCTCAATTGTTTTGCCGTCATAGCTCTTTAAAGTTCCGATTCGGTTTGTAATATTGGTTACTTTTTCACTCTCCGACGGTGCACCATCAGACGAACTTCCCGCTTCACTGCTTGCTTCCAGCGTACTGCCCTTGTCATCATTTATAAAGAATGAAATCTCCATCTTCTGCTTGTCAAGGTCTTCCTGGTTCAGATCCGCACTGACCATATTATAGTCCTTGACATTGATATTGAAGGTCATATCCTTTTCAAGGATATTATTCTCCCCCTCTTTCCATGAGGACTGGTCTGTGGCATAATAACGGGCACTTTCAATATCCGCATCCGGATTCAGTGTATCCACAAAGTCAACCTCCGGTTTCACTGCCGTAACATTGGCAGCAGCAACCATGGCATTAATAAACAGCTGGATTTCTTCGTCGCCGTCAACCTTACTATGGCCGGCACCGGTATAAATCACATTACCTTTACTGTAGAAATAGTAGTTATTTCTTGCATCATTCGGTGACTCCGAATACACCGATCCCGATCCCGACAGACAATACCACACAACCACATCTGAAGTGCCATCGCTTCGTCCATTGATATCTCTGGCCTGCTCCAGCGCCAGCTGCTAATACTGGCCATGTGTCTTTGCTACCTGAATATTATTGCCAATTACATACGGATACTGGGTAATCGCACCATCATTAATCTTCGTAGCCGTTGTTGTTACCTTATCTCCGATTGAACCTTTCTGCAGCATATTGTTGGTATATGCCTGGGTCTGCGCATAACTGCTCTCCCGGCTTCCATTTATCTGCCATGCAATATCACCTGCAAGTGTCATCAATGTACCAAAATCAACACTCTGACTGTTTAATGCCTTTCCGTGCTTCAATAATGCTGAAACAGTCTCACCATTTATCTGCTCAGTTGATGTAATCCCATATCTGTCCATACCAACTACAGAACGCAAAATAGTATTTAATGATAATCCCCAGGTTCGATTTCTGCTAAAAAGCCAGTTATCATTATAAATTGAAGTGTGTTCATTATTATTGCCGAGTTCATAATCACTGTCCGCTATTTTTTCATACATATCATTCTTGTCATAATTAATATAAGATGTCGTATCATGTGAAAAAATAACACTCTTACCTGATTTAATAAAATCCAGAATATCCTGTACCTGTCCATTCTTATCTGAAATATCCTGATAAACATCATCAAATCCGATAACCAGCATCTGCTTTTCGGACAACAGTTTCTTCATTTCGCCTTTGTTCATATTGTTGATTTCAGTAAGTGTTTTTGTCTCAATCTTAATCTCGAAATCATCAATATTTTTTATCATGCTCTGAAATTTCGAATCTGTTGCCAGATTCCAGTTGCCATTTACATTGTCCCATCTTTGCGGGAGAAGCTGGAGCACATTGATCTCCTGCTACTAATTTTCTTTTTCCGGACGATCCTTCTTTAATGTATTGTATATATTCTGCATTCTCTGATCCGTATTGGCGATCACATCCGAACAATCCTTCAATTCCGCTGCAATACTATCCGGCACATCTCCTTCCGTCTTGTATTTCAGCTGATGTTCCAGACTGGCCCAAAAATCCATGGCTATTGTCCTGATCTGAACTTCTACCTTCAGCGGCTTGCATCCATCAGAAAAAAATACCGGAATCTGTACAACCAGATGTAAACTTCTGTAACCATTTGGCTTCGGATTGGCAATATAATCCTTCACTTCCAATAATGTAATATCATTCTGGGAAGTCAGCATATCTGCCACCATATAAATATCCTGCACATAGCTGCAGATGACACGGATACCGGCCACATCATGAAGATTCTCCTCCACAGACTGCAGAGTCACCGGATAGCCTCTTCGTTTCAGCTTCTCCAAAATGCTTCTCGGTTTCTTCACGCGATACTTAATATAAGAAATAGGATTATGACTGCGCTGCACCTGAAACTCATCATTGAGCACCTCTAACTTCGTCCGCACCTCCCTGATGGCACAACTGTACATCATCATCAGCTGTTGAAACTGCTCTGCCACTTCTTTGAAAGCACCGATGTTCTCCACCAAATCCACATTTTGCAAAATGACCGTCTCCAGATCAATATCTTTCCCCACTGCGACTGTATTCTCATCCATACCCCTTATCTCCTGTTCTTTATTAATTCCCCATTATCATAACATCCAAACATTTCCCACATGAAAATTCGGAGAGAAGCAGTTATTCATCTTCCTCTCCGAATGTATGTTGATTCCCAGTAACAATATCATACGACTTATACATATATTATATGAGGAATATTCCTTTTTTTCAACTGATTTTTTCCTTTACTTAAGCGATTGAAATGAACACAAAATGCAAATGATGAAATTAAATATACAATGTAAACAGTCAAACTCAAATTATATTAAAGAGGAATCCTGTTTACAAAAAAAAGAGGATGTCCGTATGGGATATCCTCTCTTCTGTCATTCTATTCTGTTCTCACGCTTACAATTATTCAGCTAATGCTGCTGTAATGATAGCCATGGAGTAAACTTCTTCTGCGTTGCATCCACGAGACAGGTCGTTGATTGGTGCATTCAGACCTAACAGGATTGGGCCGTATGCATCGAAGTTACCAAGACGCTGAGCAATCTTGTAACCGATGTTACCAGCGTTGATGTCAGGGAATACAAATACGTTCGCATGACCAGCAACTGGGTTGCCTGGGCATTTTGTACGAGCAACACGTGGAGAAACGGCAGCATCAAACTGTAATTCACCTTCGATTGGAAGGCTAGGCGCTTTTTCTTTCGCCATAGCAGCTGCTGTACGCATCTTGTCAACATCTTCACCTTTACCTGAACCCAGTGTTGAGTAGCTAAGGAAAGCAACCTTCGGATCGATACCGAAAATACGTCCGCATTCAGCAGATTCGATAGCGATTTCTACCAGTTCTTCTGCTGTTGGCTTGATGTTGATCGCACAGTCACCCATAGCTAATACTTCGTTCTCACCTGTAGCAGATGGACGAACCATGATGAAGCATGAAGATACGATCTTGCTGCCTGGTTTTGTCTTGATCAGCTGAAGGGCTGGACGAACTGTATCTGCTGTTGAGTATGTAGCGCCACCAAGAAGTGCATCTGCAACACCCATCTTAACAAGCATTGTACCGAAGTAGTTGCCTGCGGATAAGATCTTGCGTGCTTCATCCGGCTGAATGTTCTTGCTCTTACGAAGTTCACAGAACATAGCGATCATCTCATCCATTCTGTCGAAGTTCTCAGGATCGATGATCTGAGCACCTCTGATATTGTAACCATATTCTTCTGCTGCTGCCTGAACTTCATCTTCTTTGCCTACAAGGATAGGTGTAAGGAAGTTGGATGCCAGCAGACGGGATGCTGCTTCAAGAATTCTTTCATCTGTACCTTCTGTAAAAACGATTTTCTTCGGTGATGCTTTCAGTTTCTGAATCATCATACCGAAACCCTGCATATTCTTGCTCATGATATATATTCCTCCTAAATTTGTCTTTTGACAATCTCACATATATAATTTATCACTTTTTTTTCAGATTGCAATGCATTCCGCGATAATTAAAAAATTAACAAACATGCAAACTATTTCTCAGGCTTACTATGAACACTTCCAACAAAATTTATTCGTTCTCCTGTATATTTTGCACAATATTTTCAAAAGCCATACTGTGAGAAGCCTTTACAAGGACAGTATCACCCGGCTGAAGAAGATCCTGAAGAACCGCTTCAAGAGCTTCTCTTATCTCGAAATGTCTGGCCTCTCCGCCTTTTTCAGCAGCCCCCTCATACATCTCGGAGGAAAGTCCACCCACACAGAGAATCAGATCAATGCCCTTCTCGGCCGCATACTGTCCGACTTCACGATGCATGGCCCTCTCATTCTCTCCAAGCTCAAACATATCACCGAGCACCGCAACTTTGCGTCCGTCTGCCAGACTTAACAGATCCAGCGCAGCCTTGGTCGAAACCGGGTTTGCATTGTAGCAGTCGTCGATCAGCACCAGATCTCCCGCCTGCACAACACGGCTTCTGCCGCTTACTGCCTGCACAGCAGCGATTCCGGCTGCGATCTGCTCTGTCGTCAGTCCGAGCTGTAAACCAACTGCAGTCGCCGCCAGCGCATTTAACACCATATGCGCGCCCGGCAGCGGAATCTGTACATCAAACGCAGCATCCGGCGTGTGGATTGTCGCTGTACTGCCCAGCAGTCCACGGCTTACGATGGTGTCTGCGTAAATATCGTTTTCGGGAGAAAGTCCAAAGTGAACCGGCCTTTTGCCGTGTACTTCCTCAATTGTCATGAGCTTGTCATCGTCTCCGTTGACACAGACCGTCCCTTCAGGATTCATAAAGTCAAAAATCTCGGATTTTGCCTTCAAAATACCGTCCCGGCTTCCGAGGAATTCCAGATGGCATTGACCGATATTTGTCATCACGCAAATATCCGGCTTTACCATCTCGCTTAAACGGTGCATCTCCCCGAAATGATTGATGCCCATCTCCACAACGGCAGCCTCTGCATCCTCCGGCATGGCAAGCAGCGTCAACGGCACGCCGATTTCGTTGTTGAAATTGCCCTGCGTCTTGTGTGTCTTGTATTTCTGTGCAAGCACTGACGCGACAAATTCTTTTGTACTGGTCTTGCCGACGCTTCCGGTGACGCCGATGACTTTTACAGATAATTGGGACAGATAGTATTCGGCCAGATCTTTCAGAGCCTGGTATGTGGACGGGACTACAATATAAGGATATGAATTTTGCGGCAGCACCCGTTCCGAGAGGCAGCAGAGCGCCTGCCGCTCATAGGCTGAAAGAATATAGTCGTGTCCGTCGCTGCGGTTTCCGACGACTGCGATAAAAAGGGAGTCGGGGGTAACTTTGCGGCTGTCAATCGTGACGGCGGACACCTCGCGGTCAAGTTGATCCGCATCGCCGTAATAGACGCCGCCGACTGCGGCGCAAATATTTTTTAGAGTTAACTGCTTCATAGGAACCTCACATATGTTCTATCGGTTTTTCGAGTGATGTTTGAATAATCGTTTCGCAGAGATCTTCAAAGCTGACGTTGGCGGCGGCCGCCTCCTGAGGAAGCAGACTGGTCGGCGTCATGCCGGGCAGTGTGTTGGCTTCCAGGCAGTACAGATGCCAATCGGCGTCCATCAGAAAATCAATTCGCGCGTATACTTCTAAATGCAGAGCGCGGTATGCCTGTTCGGCATATTGCTGCATCTGTGCAGTCAGCTGTTCAGTCAGGTCGGCGGGACAGGTTTCCACAGTTGAGCCTGCCTGATATTTGTTTTTATAGTCGTACAATCCTTCTTTAGGAGCGATTTCGATGACCGGAAGAGCCTTGCCGCCGAGTACTCCGACAGAAAACTCGCGTCCTGTGATACATTCTTCTGCAACCAGTTCCTCCTCATAGGAAAATCCTACGGCAAGTGCCTCCTTTAGCTCCTGTAATGTCGATGCCTTGGACATTCCCACACTGGACCCGCCGCAACACGGTTTTACAATC
>OLOQ01001079.1_pt1 | contig 27466 bp, 26 predicted proteins | sample 1673101 | NCBI WGS metagenome assembly OLOQ01 (sample SAMEA3136754, study PRJEB25190) | human gut metagenome | biome: human gut; feature: human-associated habitat; material: faeces | place: Austria | collected 2013 | reverse complement strand
AAAAAAAGCCTCCTGTTTCCAATATAACAGACATCTTTTCAAGTTTTCCCAATTGCACACTATAAAATATAAAATTGCAACACCCAAAATTAATATTTTGGCAGACGAAATAACTAAGCTTACTTCCCCATTTAGTTTAAAGTTGCTTTCATCAAGTATCATAATTAGGACATAAAAAAACAATATATAATTATAGTTTTTTGTTAATTTTATGCTCATCTTTATTCTCCATACGCTTCTCAAATCACTCCTAATATAGTTCGAATTTTAAATGATCTTTCAGCTCTCTTATTGAATGATCTGCACTTGCAGCTATTAATAACTTTTATCCTTTTAAAAAAATGATGCGGACTTTCTGCAATATTCTCTAAAAATTTTATATCATCTTCCAACAAATATTTCTTATTATCACTGATGAAAATATTTATATAATTTGATAGTTCATTTTTGTGGTCTGAAGAAAACCAACGATTAATTGACAATTTTGTCCTTTTCAATATACCTTTTCCTTCTTTGGCTACAACATTATTTTCATGAACTCTATATCCAAAAGATGGTTCTTCATCATATATCACTTTTCCAATTGCAATTGCATATGTCATAACAACAAAATCATGCATCGGTTTTCCTGATAGATTACGATTAATAAGATATTGCCTGAGCTTATTATTAAATAACATCGCACATCCCTGCGTAGTACCGCACACCATTTGCGCATCAATTGCAAAATTCGGTGAACATTCATTCATCTTTTTTTGAAGTATTTTTCCTTCTCCATTGATAATTCGACAATTAGAGCACCACAAGGCTGGGTGCACTTCTTCCTTTAAACTATCAACTCCCCGTTCCAGTTTATCTAAATCCCAAATATCATCTTGATCACAAAAAGCATAATAATCAGCTTGTATCTCCGAGTTCATAAGTAATTTCCAGAACGATCTGGCTGGTCCCACATTTTCTCCTTGAAAAAAAACAATATCTATTTTTTTCTTCCATTTCTCTATAATTTTTAATGTATTATCCGTACTTCCATCGTCTCTGATATACAATGTCATCATTTTTGAAAACGTTTGATCAGCAATACTCATCAATTGTTCATCCAAGTACTTCTGTCCATTATATGTTGACATTAAAACAGCAATTTTCATAATTCCTCCACATCTGGCATTTTATCTCATTCTACATATATTGCATGCAATTTATCTGCCTCCTGCAATATATTAAATCCAGATAAAGTCACTCTTTCCGTTCCAATATTTGAACTATAGAGTCGATTATTCTCCTCAACCATTTTTATAATACTTTCAGCCCATATTTTGGGTTCCAGATTTAAAGATAAAAACTTGACATTATCCGTAAAAGCACAATCTCTTGTAATTGTGTCTGATAGTATACATGGCAGTCCATTAATCTGCCATTCAATTGATACCAATGGAAGTCCTTCAAACAGTGACGGTAACAGCATGCCATCCATTACCTGCAAATAATCTTCTACATTATCTACCAAACCTATAAAAACTACATGTTCTCCCAAATCTTTTGCATTTTCTTCGATATCTTTTCTAAGAGGACCATCTCCAATAAGAATTAATTTACTATGTGGTTTCATTTGTAGTATACTCCGATATATTTTTAGAATATATTCATGATTTTTTTGTTCAAAAAAACCGCCAACATGACCAATGACCAACTCATCTTTTAAGAGCAATTTTTGTTGCATTGCTATTCGTACATTCTCATTATAAGCATATTTTTTGACATTTCGCCCATTTTGAATTATAGTAAAAGGCCGATTTCCGAACAACCATTTACCCGCATCCTTACCACAAGCTAATGCATCTGTATATAGGCAATCAAATAATGGTCGAAGTATTCTGTCTGCTTTAACATGGCTGCATTTAGTATTATGTGAATGTGCAATTCTTTTCTTACATCCTCCCAGTAATCCCGCTGCCATTTCAACCGCCAAGGTTGCACTATTTCCATGTGCATGAATAACATCTATCTTATTTCTTCGTAAAAAAGAGACTAATTTTCTAAAATATTTTTCCGTTTCCTCTTTACGCGAAGGCAATTTTATAATATGACATCCAAGTTTTTTTATTCTTTCTTCTACCTTAGGTTCGGATTTTATTGTAGATACAACATATATATCCAAATCATTAAGATTCATCGCCTCAAGATATGAAACAACTACACTTGTAATACCATCATAGATTAAGCCAACTGTACTAACAACAACAACCTTATTCATTATACTTTCCTTCAAAAATACTATTTATCAGCATTTCTAGTTTTTTATTAAATTGAGTATTATTGCTGCTCAATCCATGCTCCATTTTTGCAACAAGCTGATCATAATTTGTAATAACGTCTCCGAGTTCTTCTATATCTTCCACCAGAATAATTGTCCCCATTCTTTTTTCCACATTTCTTGCAAATTCTACCTGATGATCATTTACATGCTCATTAAACTGATGCTGACGTGGTACAACAATTGGTGTCTTCCCAATCTGTAATGGCATAATAAAACTTGCCGGTCCACCATGCGTAATTACAATGCGGGCATCTGCAACATTCCTAAGCATCTGCTGATATGGAATCAGTTTACTCCACTGACAATGTTTTGGCTCATATGTACTAAAACCAGTCTGAATAATAACATCCTCCTGAATGATACCGCTTTCTTTCAGTTCATCTATCTTTTTTATCAATCGATTAAATGGTTGCTCATGTGTTCCAACAGTTACAAAAATCATGACAATTCCCCTTAAAATATACTTCCAAGATTAATAGCCTTAGGATAGACTTTTTTCTGTTCTTCCCACTGAACAATGAATCTATCTGTAATCGGATAAACCATTTTTCCGGTCATCGTAGGCTTGTCAATTCTATCAAATACTTCTATATAAATTAATTTTGCTCCCATTATTTTTCCAAGATAAAAGAAAGGTACAGCAACTGCCGCACCACACGAAATAATAAGATCCGGCTTTTCTTTATGAAGTACTCTCCATGCAATTTTTGTGTTTTTTATCAGCGCTTTAATGCTCCGATTGGTCGGATAATAACAGGGATACATCTTTTCCCCTTCCAACAAACTTCTCGCATCTTCTTTATCAAAAGTCACCCAAAAATGATCTTTATCCTTCCAGAATGGTTTGAGCATATATAAATGTGTAAGATGTCCGCCAGATGACCCCACAAGACATACTTTTAATTTTCTATTTTTTCCCATCTGACTTTTCTCCCTTATTCCTAAAATTTAAATGTGTCTTTCAGTCCTAACCATTTCTGATCCTTATCACTCAGATTCAATGCAGTACCATCTTGTAATGTATATCCCTCTGCATCTGCATTGCCTCTGTATTCGCCTTTCACCTTCGGCCATTCAATACCAATCTCTGGATCATTCCAGGCCATACCGCCTTCGTCATTCGGATGATAAAAATCATCGCACTTGTAACAGAATTCTGCTGTGTCACTGAGCACAAGAAAACCGTGAGCAAAGCCTCTCGGAATAAGGAACTGTTTCTTATTCTCTTCTGTCAGTTCAATGCCATACCACTTTCCGTAGGTCTCACTTCCGCTTCGAAGATCCACTGCCACATCAAAAACGGAGCCTTTGATAACACGAACCAGTTTTGTCTGCGGATACTGTTTCTGAAAATGGAGGCCCCGAAGCACACCCTTTGAAGACATCGATTGATTATCCTGTACAAACTGAATGCAGATACCATTTTCCTCCATATCTCTCTGACTGTAGGTTTCCATGAAGTATCCGCGTGCATCACCATGAACCGCCGGTTCAATGACACAGAGTCCTGCAATACCGCCGACATTTTTTTCAACCTTGATCTGTCCCATTTCATCTATCTCCCACTCACATTAATATTGAATTTCCTTCAAGTAACGACTTAAAGCATCCTGCCAGGTTGGAAGCGGTACAAATCCTGCCTCCACCAGTTTACCTTTAGCCAAACGGCTATTAAACGGACGGGCAGCCTTGCTAAGTCCGTATTCTTCTGTTGTCACCGGCAGTACTTTGGTCTGATAACCGGCCTGACGATAGATTTCTTTTGTAAAATCGTACCAGCTGATATAACCGCCCTCGTTGGTTGCATGATAATATCCATATTTATCCGTTTCACTCATATCCACCAATAATCTTGCCAGATCATAAGTGTAGGTCGGTGTACCAATCTGATCATTGACAACCCGAACCGTATCGTGTGTTTTTCCCACATTCAGCATGGTCTTAATAAAATTCTTGCCATTCACACCAAACACCCACGCAATGCGAACAATAAAATATTTCTCCAATATCTGACTCACTGCCAGCTCACCTTCCAGCTTTGTCTGTCCATAGACATTGAGCGGCGCATAATCCTTGCAGTCCGGCTGCCATGGATTGCTTCCCTGACCATTAAAGACATAGTCTGTGCTGATATAAATCATTTTACAATTCAATTCTTTACAGACATCTGCTATATTCTTTGTACCGCCTGCATTAATTGCACGCACTTTATCAATGTTCGCTTCATCTTCTGCCAAATCCACTGCTGTCCATGCGGCGCAATGAAATACAACATCCGGATGAATCTCCGCTATAACATTATGAACAGCCTCTCTGTCCGTAATATCAAGCGTTCTGTAAGGTGCTCTCGTCACCGCTGATTCATCTGCAGCACCGCTGTAGCATTCCTGAATATCCGATCCAACACCTTCATGACCGCGCTTCAGCAATTCATTCATTACATCGTGTCCCAGCTGGCCACCGACACCTGTCACAAAAAATCTCATATTCTTTCCTCCCGGTGTCAATTAACGATTGCTGTACATTTTTTCATAGTAGTTCTGATATTCGCCACTGATTATCGTCTCCCACCATTCACGGTTATTCAAATACCATTGAATCGTCTTCTTAATGCCGTCTTCGAATTTTGTCTCCGGCAGCCATCCAAGTTCATTGTGGATCTTAGTCGGATCAATCGCATAGCGCATATCGTGGCCTTTGCGGTCCCCTACATGGGTAATCAGGCTTTCAGGTTTACCTAATTCCTTACAGATAATCCTGACAATTTCGATATTCTGTTTCTCGTTGTGTCCGCCTACATTGTAGACTTCACCTACACGTCCTTTATGAATGATCAGATCAATTGCTTTGCAATGATCTTCTACATACAGCCAGTCGCGGACGTTCAATCCCTCGCCGTAAACCGGCAATGACTTATCAGCCAGTGCATTGGCAATCATCAGTGGAATCAGTTTTTCAGGAAAATGATATGGACCATAATTATTGGAGCAACGGCTGATAGTCACAGGCAGTCCATAGGTTCTGTGATAAGCCAAAACAAGCAAGTCTGCACCGGCTTTGGAGCTGCTGTACGGAGAACTGGTATGGATAGGTGTTTCTTCTGTAAAGAAAAGATCCGGTCTGTCTAAGGGCAGATCGCCATATACTTCATCTGTAGATACCTGATGATACCGCTGAATACCGTATTTACGGCAGGCATCCATCAAAACAGCCGTACCGATGATATTGGTCTGGAGAAAAATCTCTGGGTTCTCAATAGAACGATCCACATGAGACTCTGCTGCAAAATTGACCACCATATCTGGATGTTCTTCTTCAAACAGCTGATTCACTGCATCTCTGTCACAGATATCTGCTTTCACGAAACGGAAATTCGGGTTATCCATCACCGGTGCCAATGTGGATAAATTACCTGCATATGTCAGTTTGTCCAGACAGATAATACGATAATCCGAATATTTTTTTAACATATGAAATACAAAATTGCTGCCAATAAAGCCGGCGCCGCCGGTAACGATAATATTCATAATCTCAATACTCCTCTATACACATTATCGATCTATTTGCTGAATTAATACAGATGTTCCTGATATTTACCATCCATAACATCCTTCAGATACTGTCCGTACTGGTTCTTTTTCATCACTTCGTAAACTTCCATCAAATCATCTTTACTGATCCATCCGTTCAGATAGGCAATCTCCTCAAGACAGGCAATCTTTCTGTGCTGATGCTGTTCCACAGTCTTGACGAAATTTGTTGCATCCACCAGACTCTCATGGGTTCCTGTATCCAACCATGTAAATCCCTGTCCCAACAGCTCTACATTCAGCGAGCCGTCCTCCAGATAAATACGGTTCAAATCTGTAATCTCCAACTCCCCGCGGGCTGATGGTCTCAGTCCCTTTGCAAATTCTACAACACGATTATCATAGAAATAAAGACCTGTCACACAATAATTACTCTTCGGATGTTCCGGTTTCTCTTCAATAGAAACAGCCTTTCCGTTCTTATCAAACTCCACAATGCCAAAACGTTCCGGATCGTCCACATAATAACCAAATACTGTAGCGCCTTTGCCATTCTCAGCCTTATGAACGGCTGCCTCCAGGCGTTTCTTCAGCCCATGTCCCGCAAAGATATTGTCTCCCAGCACCATGGCAACCGAATCATCGCCGATAAAATCTGCGCCGATAATAAAAGCCTGCGCCAGTCCATCCGGAGACGGCTGAACAGCATAGGTCAGATTCACACCGAACTGATGACCATCTCCCAACAGATTCTCAAATCGCGGTGTATCCTGGGGCGTAGAAATAATCAGAATATCCCTGATTCCGGCGTTCATCAGAACCGACATTGGATAATAGATCATTGGTTTGTCATAAATCGGCAGCAGCTGCTTGGATGTCACCTTTGTTAATGGGTATAAGCGGGTACCTGAACCACCTGCAAGAATAATTCCTTTCATAAAGCCATTCCTCGTTTCTTAAAAAATCATTTTTCATTCAATGGTTGTTTCATCTGCTACATAGAGCCGTCCTTTTTCAAAACAACCGCAACTGTCTTGAGCAGGATCTTAATGTCCATTCCCACATTCCAGTTATCAATATATTCTCTGTCAAGGCGCACCACCTCTTCGAAGTCCGTGATATCACTTCTCCCGCTGACCTGCCACAGACCTGTAATGCCAGGTTTAATCGAAAGCCGTGCATAATGATGCAATTCATACAGTTTTGTTTCAGACACCAGAGGCGGTCTTGTACCAACAATGGACATATCTCCCTTTAACACATTGAAAAACTGCGGGAATTCATCCAGACTGGTTCGACGGATAAAGTCACCAATGCCTGTCTTCTTTGTGCCATCCGGCAGTATCCTGTTACCGATAACCCGGGGATCAAAGTCCATCTTGAACATCTTGCCGTCGCCCAGTTTATTCTCTTTCATCAGTTCTGCCTTGCGGGCTTCCGCATCCATATACATACTTCTGAACTTGTACATCTTAAACTTCTTGCCGTTCTTTCCCACACGTTCCTGGGCAAAGAAAATAGGCCCCGGTGAACTGATATATATGGCCGGTGCCACAAAGATAAATATAATTCCAGTCAGCAGGCATCCCACAAGTCCGCCTGCAATGTCCATTACACGCTTGATCAGCAGCTGACGCTCCGATGCATAGTTCATCGTCGTTGTGAGAACGGTATATGGCCCGATTTGTTCTACAAACTGTTTCTTTCCGGATATATTGGACACCTTAGCTAAATTCAGATGAATGGTAGCACCGGTCTCGATTAACTGATCAATCAACTTCTTGGGATACGGCTGATTGTCAGAAATCACAATCAGCACCTCATCTACCCATGTACGACAGATATAGCGAACGGCTGTTGCCGCATCTGCAACCACATCTACCCCATGGATTTTATGTCCAATCACGCTATTGTCAACAACTGCTATTCCGGCCATCCTGTATCTGGCATAATTATTCTTCAACATGCGGTCTACAACCTGTCCCGCAATGTCTTCTGTCGTTACAATAAAAAGGGACTGCTTGCTTCCCGTCTCCATCTGCTTGCGCATTTCACGCTTGCGCAATTCTCTGACAGCATATGTAATAAAAATATACAATACGAAGGTGATGACCAGTGACAACCTGGAATACAGCTGTCCTTCCTTTGACAGGAAAAGATACAATACTGATAACGCAAAGACAATGGCTGCATGCTGTACGGTCGACACGAAATTACGATAATACCCCTTCTTCAATACGCCTGAAAATGAATCAAAGAAAAAGACAACCACCACATCTGCTAATTCTAAATACAGCGCCATCTTCCGGTACAATATATGACTATACGGATTGAAACCTCTTCCCAATACAACAAATGACAGCAGAAATGCAATCTGAAGGCAAATCATATCCAACAGCAGAAAATCATAATGTTTCAGCCATCCGCCTGATTCTCTTTTATACATATTTTCTCTCCTCTGTATGTTCTTCCCCAATGAACGTGTTTGATTCAAACCTGCATGCTATATGAATCTCTTTTTTAGTCATATTTTACGCTGAGAGCGCATATTTGCCGCGGAAGAACAAAAAATTTTTCTTTTTCATAAAAAGAATACTCATATCTATTATAACGGGCAAAACTATTTTGTCAACAGAGACGGCGCCGTTTTTGTATGATTCCGTCGACTTTTTAACGAAAAGGCAACATCTTGCAGCATATACTAAAGTTTTGTTAACATTCATCAACAAAAAAGGAATATTCAAATGATATGTATCATTCAAATATTCCTCTTGTCTATCCACGATATGTTATAAAATCATTAACTAAATATGCCTAAGCGCACTACACCATCGCCTTTTTTATGGCATCCAACAGTTCATCATATGTCTCATAAGCCGGAATATCCGGATAATCGGCCTTGATCTTGTCTGTGCTTCTGAACAGGAATCCCGCCTTGCTGGCCTGGATCATGCCCAGATCGTTATAGGAATCACCGCTGGCAATGGTCTCAAATCCGATGGACTGCAGCGCCTTGACTGTGCTGAGCTTGGACTGCTCTGTACGCATCTTGAAGCCTGTGATCTCGCCGTTGTCTGCTACTTCCAGTGTGTTGCAGAATAATGTCGGCCACCCCAGCTTCTCCATCAGCGGTGTGGCAAACTGTGTGAAAGTATCACTGATCAGAATCACCTGTGTGAAGGTTCTGAGTTCATCCAGAAATGCCTTCGCCCCCGGCAGCGGATCAATCTTCGCAATAGTCTCCTGGATTTCTTTCAATCCGAGGCCATGCTCCTTCAGGATTCCCAGACGCCAGTTCATAAGTTTATTGTAATCCGGTTCATCACGGGTTGTCTTCTTCAGTTCAGGGATACCACTGGCTTCTGCAAATGCAATCCAGATCTCCGGTACCAGTACGCCTTCAACATCCAAACAGGTAATATACATAACAGATAACTCCTTCCATTCTAATGGCCCATCTTCCCAATCTCTGATCCATAGCTGATACATTTCTCAGATTCCTCTATGGAATAGTACCACTTTACTGCATTGAAATTATCTTATCACACTTTTCCCGGGGATACAAGATATATTCAGGACTATTTTCGCCCAAAATGAAACAGGCCCTTCTTTTCATAGGGTTCACTTGTATAATCTACCAGTTCATAACCTATATCTTTAATCTGCTTCTTTGCCCAGGGAATATCCAGCTCTGCATCACTGATGATCACTGTCTCTCCATCCTTGGCAGAAGATGTCACTTTCTTCACCTTGAAATTCTTGCGGATCAGATCATTCATATGTGCTTCGCACATACCACACATCATACCATCAATTTTCAATACTGTTTTTACCATAATTCTGCATTTCCTTTCGTCATTCACTCAAGGCTAACCGCTTCTGTTTAATTCCATATTTATCGCGGAAGTCATGCTGTTTTTCTCACAGATATGTCATCCTGCTGACATACTGTTTCTATATGTCAATATACACCCCCAGGGGGTGCATGTCAATTCATAATAACGAAAGCTTGATGTGTTTTTTTATCAATAATACTCTACGGTAATCTCCTGCTCTCCGACAATAGGAGTATGACCACCGCCGTCATCCAGCGTATATTGCACCCGGATATTCAATCCTACCTCGTTCTCTTCCATAGAATATGTCTCTGTATGCAGCAAAAACTTTGCCCCCACCATGTAGGCTTTATAATCTACCATTGTTGCTGTCAATGGATCAAAGAGCATATCACATGTAATCGCGCCCACACGATGCAGCAGCATTTTCTCATGATCTGCAAAAATACCGTTCTTGGTAATGGCATTGCCCGTATAATCTGTATAGGCCAACATATGCTGCCTGCCGTCCCATTTGTATTCTCCGGTTGTCTCCCACAGGTTCTCAACACCTTCCACAACACTCCGAATGCGAATATGAACGTTTCGAACTTCTGAACTTGATTTCACAGTTGTTTCTTCCATATATATATAATCCTGTTCCATTCATCTGTCTCACTTTCATTTGTTCTCTATGCCTGATTTTGTTCTCTATTCTTAATATAGCTTTCCTAAGCAGGATGCATCACGGCAATCTGTTCCAGGTATAACCATTTACTTACGTTTCCAGGCCCCTGTTTCATCCTCAATTCCGAACTTTGTCGGATCAAAGACCGGATTCTTACCTTCCTTCTTCTGCTGTTCGTAATCCTCCAGCATGGCCGATGCCTTCGGCGCCAACAGAGCAATGGCAATGATATTGGCCCAGGCCATAAGTCCATAGCCGATATCGCCCATGGACCAGATAGCATCTGCATTCACAATGGCTCCGAAAAATGAGGCTGCAAGGAAAACGGCACGACAAATATTGACAGCCAATTTGCTGTTGTGGGTGAGATAACGGATATTCGCTTCTGCCTGATAACAATATCCCGTCATAGATGTAAAGACAAACAGCACAATGATGATCGCCAGCGCCTTGCCGCTCCATGTACCGAATGTATTCATCAGCGCATACTGTGTCCATTTGATACCGGCTTCAATGCCGCCTGTCTGGTCAAGGAGCAGATTGCCTGCGCCGTCACAGACATCAAATGTACCTGTCAGCAAGATGATCAGGGCGGTTGCTGTTCCGATAAATAAGGTATCCACATAAATGGAAAACGACTGGATCAGTCCCTGTTTCGCCGGATGAGAACATTCTGCTGCCGCGGAGACGATGGCACCGCATCCCATACCTGCTTCATTGGAATAAATACCTCGCTTAACGCCCCAGGAAACAGCAGAACCAAGAATCCCGCCAAAAACTGCATGTTTGCCGAAGGCTGATGAAACCACCATTCCAAGAATTCCCGGAAGCTTTGTGATATTGAGTCCAAGAATAACAACCGCTGCCACAATATAAATGCCGCACATCACCGGTGCCAGCATCTCAGCGATCTTGGCGATACGCTTGATACTGCCGTATACAACAATACCGAGGATTACACAGCAAATGGCGCCCACCAGAATCTTATTCACTGAAAATGCTTCCTCAAAAACCGTCACCAGTGAATTGATCTGAACCCCGGGCATCAGAAACCCCGGGCCAAGAAATGCCACCATCGCAAACAAAATAGCGTACGGCTTGCATTTAAGTCCCTTCTCGATATAGTAGGCCGGTCCGCCCATATACTCACCATCCGGATTCTTTACCTTATAGGCCTGCCCCAGTGCCGACTCCGTGTAAGCAGAAGCCGCACCGATCAATGTGATGATCCACATCCAGAAAACGGATCCCGGGCCACCGAAATAAATGGCCGATGCCACACCGGCAATATTGCCCATGCCCACACGAGCGCCCACTGTTGTTGCAAAAGCCTGAAACGGTGTAATACCGTTCTCACTCTCCTCTTTGGCTCCAAGTAAGTGCACCATTTCCTTCAAAAAACGAATCTGAGGGAATTTCATGCGAATGGATAAATAAAGACCGACACCCAGACAGAGCAGCACAAGAACCATGCTCCAGATCATGGAGTCTACATGACCGACAAATTGTGAAAATGCTTCCATAAAAACGTTAAAACCTCTTTCCAACCGGCACATTGACAAAACAAAATCCTGATAGACAAACCTATCAGGATTCTGACAAATAAGCCCGGTTAATTAAGCAATAATGGTATTATGATACGCTAAATTTCTGCAAAAATCAACCATCACAGGCAAAAAATGTTTATTTTTTAGTACATTAACGTAAAAAACTTTCTGAAATTATTCTCAAGTGCTATTTTATCTCCGTGTAATAAGTGTTCCTTGCCTTACCGTTACGCTTAAGCATATGGCTCTCAACCATCCGTTTAAGCAATCTTGTCGCCGTGGAAGCACTCACTTCAAGCAATTCTGCTGCTTGTTGCTTAGTCAATCTATCATGCTTCCCGATATACTCCAAAATAATTTCTTCCTCATCGGATAAACTTTTTATTTTTGCAGCATTATAACTATATTGCATTGACTGATCTTCGACTCTGTATACAGGCGGTTTTGTCTGAGCATACTGCTTCTGTACATTTACATTTGGCAATATAATCTTGAATGTATTCTTCGTTGTCTCAATCACAGGTTTCTGCAGCATATCTCTATAGGCCATCATCATTTTACTGATGCCGGTGCCGTAAGCCTCAATCAACTGTAAGCGATAAAAAACATTGGCTAAATCCTGATTCCTGCATATAGAAATTCCTGCCATCACATCCTCCAGCTCTATCCCCGGTACAAGTCCGCCAATGGATACAAATTCTATCCTATCTTCATAGATACTGATCAAAGCACTGGCACTAAAAGAATAATCCCGATGCACCAGCAAATTCAGCAGTGCCTCCCTGACAGCAATCTCCGGGTAATCTCTCGTATCAATTCTTAGCAATCCTTCTATGGCAGCATGTGTCTGGTTTCTGAAATCAATAAACGCATACACATCATTCATCTGCTGCATAAGAGAACCTGCAAATTCCTTTCGGTCTCTAAAAACGGTCTGATCTGTTCCCTGAAAAACAGCCACCTTAATCGTATGTGTGCACTGATCTGATAAAAGCATCGCCAGATTACTATACAAACCATCCGAATCAATTATCTTCAATGTCCGCATTTGCTGAACGCCAAAATCAACATTCCGCTGTTCAAACGCTTTCTTCACAGCATTAAAAGTCAGATCCTGATTCAAACTGCGCATGGCTTCAAAGCGGTCTCCATCTGTTTCTTTAATCATATGCCGAATTGCTGTATCTGTAGCAGGAACTGCCGAATATCCCTGCCGTACATACACGCCCTCCGGTCTCATTCCCTTTTTAGCTATATAATAAGGGCGATCTGTTCCTCTCTGAATGTCAATTGCAACAATCTTTTTCCCACTCTCCTCAATTGTCCCATAATGCATGAACATCGTAATATCCGGCTTAATCGCATCCCGAGCCATATTACTAATCTGCAATGCCGTACGATCAGGATTATCCACCCCCACAACTGTACCATCGTCTCGAACACCAATATATAACTTTCCCCCATCGCAGTTTGCAAAGGCAATGATTTCTTTCCTGATATCGTCAACAACAACTTCTTTGAGTTCTACTGTTTCGCTTTCTTGAAATACCATCTTGTCATCCCCTCCATCACTTTCTGCTTATATTATAGCAAATCGAGTCAATCGAGTCAATTCGTATTTGATCCGATTGATTCAATTTGCTTACATTTATGATTCGATAAATTCATGTGTTCAGCTGTATCTTATATTTTATGCATCAATTCCGGCAAATACCACATTGCCTATCGTCTGTATTTTGAGAGTCCCTATACCAATGTGGCGGTATTTAAAATAAGCGCTGAACGATAAAAAGCACTGAATCCACGACCGATTTCAGTGCTTTTATCATGGTTTCAGTGCTTTTATCTCTATTCATTAATACTATATTTACTTTTAGGACTGATGTACCACAACGCGTACCGGCTGTCTCTTTTCCCTGACAACAGAAGCTGCAACCACGCCGGCCATTACCAGCATTGCGCCCATATAACCCTTCCCGGACAAAGTCTCATGCAGGAAAATGTATGAGAATACCGCTGAAAAAACCGGTTCCAGTGCAAACAAAAGGCCTGTATGTTCCGGTGTTGTATACTTCTGTGCCATTGGCTGCATCACGAATCCAAAGGCGCTGCATACAAATGCCAGGCCCAAAATTGCAATCCACTGGAAACCGCTTGACGGCAATGTCGGTGTTTCAAACATAAATGTACAAATGACACCATACAGCGCTGCAAATCCAAGCTGCCAAATGCCAAGGAGCATTCCGTCCTCTTCCTGTGCAAACTTGTCCGTCAACAGAATCTGCACCGCATACACAGCTGCACCTGCAAGACAGAGAATATCACCGCTGTGGAACACCAGTGACTGCTGCAGAGTAAGCAGACAAATGCCTGTCATCGTCAGCAGAATACTCAAAACATTCTGGTGATCCGGCATTTTCTTCTTGATCACCGCATGAAAAATCGGCACCAGCACAACAGTTGTACTTGTCAGAAAACCGCCATTGGAAGCGGATGTTGTCTGAAGGCCATGCATCAGAAACGCAAACAGCCCAAAAAGGAACAAGCCAAGAACTTCACCTTTCATCATCACACGCTTCGTTGTCTTCTTAAACTTTTTAAAAAACAAAAGCGAAACCGCAATAAATGCGATACCAAATCTTAATGCAATAATACAAAACGGCGGGATACCATCCAAACCAATCTTCATCAACAGATAGGAACTTCCCCATGCCATCGCAACCAGCGCCAGCATACTGTCCGCTCTCTGCTGTGTCCATCCATACTCTCTCATAACCTTATCCTACTCCTCTATCCTTATTTCAAGGTGTTTTTTAATTTGGCATTGCAAAATCAATTTCCTGATGATCAGTCTGTCCGACTGTCCATTCAGCGCAGGTGCTTCTAAAGTGGCCGGTACTTAGGCACTGTCCTTTAGTGCCTTATGTACCGCTACCAACTTTAGGCAGTGTAAACGTGCCTGCGTTGAATGGACAGTCGGACTGGCTGATATAGAAAACAAGGATTTTGCAATGACAAATTTTACAAAACACCGCCTTGCTTTTTTGTTTTCCATGGAGTATTATACAACTATCTGAACATTTGAAAAGAGAATAATATTAATACTTATCATTCATAAAAGTTATGGAGTGTGCCTACAATGATTTTAAACCGCTATGAAATTTTTCTGAAAACCGCCGAAATCGGCAATATTACCAAGACTGCTGAGATTCTTCACTATACCCAGGCCGGCATCAGCCATGCCATTGCCGCCTTGGAGAAAGAGACCGGATTTTCCCTTCTGGCAAGAAGTGCTTCCGGCGTCACCCTCACCGAGAACGGCAAACGCCTGCTGCCTTACATACAAACTCTGGTCAACGACCAGCATGGTCTCTCCCAGGCCATTTACGATATCAACGAAACGGTAGCCGGCACCCTGCGGATCGCCACCTTCACCAGTGTTTCCACCCAGTGGCTTCCGACCATCATCCGCAAGTTTCAGGCAGATTATCCCCTTGTGGAATTTGATCTGCTAGCGGGTGACTACGATGAAATCACAGAGCGTATTTTAAGCGGCCGCGTGGACTGCGGCTTTCTGACGGCTCCTGTTGCTGACCCGCTGGTCTTTCACCTGCTGTATAAGGATCCCATGAATGTCCTTCTTCCTGAAAGGCACCCCCTGACCCGGCAAGATGTTCTGACACTCCCGGAAATCAAAAAAGAGCCCTTGGTTTTGCCAACCAAAGGCTCTGATAATGATATTCAGGCAGTATTAAATTCAACCCGCGGCAAAACTAATGTCCGCTATGTCCTGAATGATGATTTGTCAGTTATCTCCATGGTATCTCACGGATTCGGCATCACCATCATGCCGGAACTGATCCTGCGAAACCTCAATTACAGTTTGGAGATCCGTCCTATTGACCCGCCGCAGTACCGTGCCATCGGTATTGCTTCCATGCCGTTAAACCGTGTTTCTGTACTAACAAAGACTTTCATTCAGTATCTGACTGATCCATCCAAAATCGACTTTAATGAACTTTGTTCTTGATCTCATCAACAATCTTCTCAACAAATTCATCAAGGCCCACAACTGTTGTATCTTTCTCGCCGTGAAGTCTGTAGGAAACCGTTCTGTTATCCTTCTCGTTGAAACCGATAACAAGAAGATATGGTACCTTCTGGATCTGTCCCTCACGCATACGATAGCCCAGTTTCTCTGCTCTGTCATCCAGATCAACACGAACATTCTGCGCTTCGAGCAGTTCACAGATTTCATTGGCATATGCATTCAAGTCGTCATCATCTGTCTTAACAGGCATAACTTTGACCTGGATCGGTGCCAGCCATGTAGGCAGATTACCCTTTGTCTCCTCAAGGATATACGCCATGAATCTGTCAAGAGAACCGAGGATCGCTCTATGCAGAACAACCGGTGTCTTCATCTCGCCATCTTTGTCAACATATGTCAGCTGGAATTTCGCCGGCAGACAGAAGTCGAGCTGACATGTGGACAATGTGATCTCATTACCTACAGCAGGCTTCACATTGACATCCAGCTTAGGGCCATAGAAAGCTGCTTCACCGATCTCTTCTGTGTATTCAAGACCGAGTTCGTTCATAACTTCACGCAGTGCGTTCTCTGCCTTGTTCCACATCTCATCATCATCATGATACTTCGCTTTGTCTTCAGGATCTCTCAGAGATAAAACGCATCTGTAATCTGTGATGCCGAAATCTTCGTATGTGCTGAAGATCAGGTCTACAACTCTTGAAATCTCATCCTTAATCTGCTCAGGTGCTACAAACAGATGGGCATCATTCTGGCAGAAATGTCTGCCTCTTTCGATACCTTTCAGTGTACCGCTGGCTTCATATCTGAAATCATGAGCGATCTCACCGATTCTGATCGGCAGATCTCTGTAAGAATGTCTCTTATTCGCATAAATCATCATATGATGCGGGCAGTTCATTGGTCTGAGTACAAAAGCTTCATCATCTACTTCCATGGCAGGGAACATGTTCTCTTTGTAATGATCCCAGTGACCGGATGTCTTATAAAGGTTCACAGTACCGACACAAGGTGTCATAACATGCTGATAACCCAGCTTGCGTTCCTTCTCCTTGATGTAGTTCTCAAGTTCCTGCCAGATAGTATAACCCTTTGGAAGGAACATCGGAAGACCACGGCCAACAAGATCGTCTACCATGAACAGTTCCATGTCCTTGCCGATCTTACGATGATCTCTTTCCTTTGCTTCCTCAAGGAGCTGTAAATGTGCTTCCAATTCTTCAGCTGTAGGGAAACATACGCCGTAGATTCTCTGAAGCACCTTGTTCTTGCTGTCACCCTTCCAGTATGCACCGGAGTGTCTTAACAACTTGAAGTGGCGGCATAACTTCACATTGTCTACGTGAGGTCCACGGCAAAGATCTGTGAAATCGCCCTGTGTGTAACATGAAATATTGCCATCTTCCAGACCATTGATCAGATCAATCTTGTATTCATCATCCTTGAACATCTCAAGGGCTTCTTCCTTGGAAATCTCATGGCGAACAATCTTCTTGCCGCTCTTGGCAACTTTCTTCATCTCTTTCTCAATGGCAGCGATATCTTCATCTCTGATAACATCGTCACCCAAATCCACATCATAGTAGAAACCTTCTGCAATAACAGGTCCAACCCAGAACTTAGCCTGAGGATAGAGATGTTTGATTGCCTGAGCCATCAGATGTGCACAGGAATGGTTCAGCATTTTCAACTGTTCATCTTCTTTAAAATTAACCATTGTACTTATCTCCTTCTATCTTCTGTATCCGAAAATACCGATTCCCGTCAGGAAACCGCAATTCTTTGGATACACCATTTTTAACATTGCAATTGTTATTGTACCACGACGGATGATTTTTAACAATATCTTAGCAAACTATTATTTTTTAAAGTGCGATAATCCGCCCCATTTCAGCGGAGGTGCGGTGTGAAATAGAAATAACCGTTCGGTTTTCAGCGACTTTCTTCAAAGCACGAAGTACCGCTTTTTCCGTTTCAGCATCCAGATTGGCTGTAATCTCATCCAGCAACAATAATTTCGGTTGAGCGGCTGCCGCCCTTGCAATTGAAAGCAGCTGCCACTGTCCCTGTGAAAAAAGATCCGGCGTACAATAGGTATCATAGCCATTTTCCAGACTTTCGATCGCTGTTTTCAGTCCGGTCAGTTCAGCCACAGCGCGTACCTGTGCATCTGAAATCTTGTCATCAAACAACGTGATCTGATCTCTGATCGTCCCGGGAACCCTATGAAATGACTGTTCCACATATCCAAACAAGCAGCGTCTTGATGCCTCCTTTATCTCGGATGCCGACTGCCCGTGTATCAGCACTTCCCCCTGCTGCGGCTCATAAAGTCCCAGCAGAAGCTTCAAAATTGTACTTTTTCCCGCACCGGTACGGCCGGACAACGTCACCTGTTCACCATCCATCACTTTGAAGCTCACATGATCCAGTACAATATGACTGTCATATCCAAAAGTCACATCGCGAAATTCAACAAAAGGAACGCCTGCTTTCCCTTGGTCTTCCCCATACTGTGTCTGATTTTCTGCTGTTTTCTCCATTTTGACGCTGCCGCATTTCTCATCCCATTCTATATCTTTATCAGGCAGTTCTTCAAGGGCCAGGAATTCATTGATTCTGTGAATACCTGCAACTGCTGACTGAATGGTCTGAATCTCCATACCAAGGCTCTCCACCGGCGTAAATATCTGGGAAATATAGTTGATCACCGCAACCGCCGTCCCGGCTGACATTCCGAAAAATGTCAGCACATGCGGATTGCCGGAGGCTGAGAGCAGCATAACAACAGCAACAACCACCGCATTTAGTATAAGAATAACCGGTGAATAAATCGCATCGTAAAAATTTGTTCTTTCCATGGCATAATAGCTTTCACTGATATATGTATCATAACGCTTTTCCATATATTTTTCTATTGCCAGGCAATGGATTGTCCGGATATTATGAAGCGTTTCAGGCACATGTCCTGAGGCCCGGCCAACTGCTTTTCGGTTCTCAATCTGCGCTGTCAGCATATTTTTTTGAACATGTCTTGTAAATACGAACAGGAACGGCAGCATCACAATCAATACCACTGTCAGACCGGGATTCTTAAACCGGATCACCACCAAAATACTGATGATTTTGCAGACATCCGCAAACATACTGATAATGCCTGAAGTAAATAAGTTCTCAACCGTATCCACATCCCCCACAAACCTTGAGACAAGTGTTCCCGGCTCCTGTTGGTTGATATTATCCGCCGTCAAATGAACAAATTTCTCCATCAGCCGGCTTCTGAGGGCATGCGTAATTTTCTGTCCGAATGCAATCAGCAGTCCCTCTCTGACAGACTCCATAAATGCCACCACTGCCAGCATAACAAAATAGAGCATGATCACAGCCCATGATGTCTGTTTTCCGGCTGTCACTGTATCGACAATTTTCGCCAGAATCAACGGCGGTATCAATGCAAATACAACTGCACCGATAACAGCACAGACAATGCCGAAAGACAGTCCTTTCCATCCGGCAATCGTATCCAAAATCACCCTTTTGACCTGTCCGTTTTTATTTTGTGCCATTGTCTGCACCTGCTTTCTGTATTGCCTGCTCCATTTCAAATACATTCTTATCAGAATGTACCTTCTCATCTGTATGTGCTCCCGCATCTGACCGGTTTCTGTCCTCTGTCTGCGCTTCAAAAAGTACTTGATATTCAGGTACTTTTTCAAGCAATTCCTGATGAGTACCCGAAATAGTGTGCCCATTTTCCATCCACAGTACCCGATCCATCTCAGGGAACAGATACAACCGATGGGAAATCAGCAGCAACACTGTGTCTTTTGTCATTTGTCGTAAATTGGCAAAAATCTGTTTTTCTGTTTTTTTATCCAATGCCGAAAACGGATCATCCAGAATCAGAACCGGCTTTTGGTGACAAAGTGTCCGTGCCAGTGCCAGTCGCTGAGCCTGACCGCCGGACAGGCGTATGCCGCCATTGCCCACAAGGGTATTCAGCCCATCATCCATTTCATCCACTTCTTTATCCAAGCAGACCATTTGAAGAAAATATGCCGCATCCGCCTGATCTCCCATTAAAACATTCGCTTCAATACTGTCATTAAACAGCTCCGGATCATGCCCCAGATAACTAATGATTCCCGTTCTTTCAGATGCGGACTGTTTCTGCAGTTCTTTTCCCCCAAAAAGGACTTCACCTTCATAGGGATATTCACATAAAAATACTTTTCCCAGCGTCGACTTACCACAGGCAACCGTTCCCGTAATGCCAATGATCTCACCCGGTTTTGCTTCAAAGGAAATATCCTCCAGTACTTTTTTGCCCTCCGGATAAGCAAAATTCAGATGCCGGACCTTAAGATCTGCCGGCGGACAGACAGTTCGTTCATATTGCTCTTTCCTTTGCTGCATCAGCGGGCGGATTCGTTTCCAGGAAACCTGGGCTTTATGGACCGCATTAAATAACTTGGCAGCACTGGAAGATTTCACCGCCAGCTTGACAAAACATGCCAGAAATGTTGTAAACGATGCGATCGTCCATGGATGCCACCCGATTCCAAGAACATTTTTCTGTCCGAAATAGAGGATAAAAAGCACACTGGTCATAGAAATCATCCTGTAGATGGGCGGCATAGACGCATTCCATATGTTCGCCTTAACAGCGGATCGCTCATAGGCTGTCAACTTCTCCTCATAAGCCAGCTGCCTTTCCTGCTCACAGCCGAATACGCGATACGTGATGGCATTCTGTGCCCGATCCAGTGTTGCCTCACTCAGAACACCGGACTGCACTTTGTAAGCGGCACCGGTACGCTGTACCACAGTCTTCATTTTCTCCGCTATGGTATAAGAAACCGGCGGAAAGACCATACACAGCAGTGCCAGACGCCAGTCATAATATAAAAGCATGCCGGCATAAGCAGCCAGTGCCACGCCGGTATCAAAAATCTCTGTTGTAAATTTGCGCATGCCCTCGGCACAGTCATCCACATCCAGAATGGCTTTCGTCATGATATTGCCTTCACCCTCTTCATGGAGACCGGCCCTGCTTTTGCGGACCAGGCTCCCATACAAGATTTCTTTCATCCGCCGGTTGACATTATTGGCAAAACGCCGTACATAGAAACGTTTAATATATCTTGCTGTCTGAACAATTGCAATGGATACCACATAAGCAATCACCAGAATCCGCATATCCGCGAATGCACCGCTTCCATTCAGGATATTCAGCAGACATCCCGTCATCTTTCCCTCAAACCAGGGTCCTGCCAGAAGTCCAACATTATAGATCAGCCCTGAAATAGTCACAGCAAGCAAAACCTTCCACTCTACCTTGAAATAAGAAAGCACCCTGTCCGTCCGGAAATTCTGCGAATCATTTATCTGCCTTTTTCTCTGATCATTCATATTCTTCCTCCCTGTGCTTTGAATAAAGATGTGTTCGGCAGACGGCTCATCCATCTGACACTAAAAAGAAAAGCCGGATAAGCAGCAGGCCTCTCAGCCTGCCATCTTATCCAGCTATTGTTTCCATTGAACAAATAGCCCCCGATGAGCTATGACAAGTATACTATAGATAAGTATATTCGTGAAATAGTATTTTCTTACATATTAAATGCAGCTTTGTTGATCACCGCACGTTTATGTGTGCCTGTACCGATCAGACCGTTCTCATCATACGCATTCACAGCAAATGTCACTTTCTTGCCATTCACTACTTCTGTAATCTCTACTTCACAGCGAACCTTCTTGCCACATGGTGTGGAAGCAAGATGTTTGACTTCAACAGACATACCGACAGAACCTTTGCCTTCTTCCAGACAGTTATCCATCAATTTGGCACAGGTCAGTTCCATCAGATTGATCATGCTCGGTGTTGAGAAAACTGCAGGCAATTCAATTGCCGGAAGCTGTGGATCGTTATGGTTCGCAAGCATGCCCTCGTTCACAACAATTTCTGTTTCGCACTTCATTCCTGCTTTCATTTCCATTGTAAAACCCTCCTTGTAAAAATCATCTTCCTATAAATAACACAAGAGACGCTTCTCTTGCTTACATCATACCAGAAACCGCGCCGTTCGCCAATCTATGTATGAAAATTTGAACATTTATACTTCCATTTCCTTTTCGATCAGTTGATGATAACAAATAAAGTTTCTTGTAAATGTCACTCCCGCCAGAGCCAGCGCACAGCCGACACCGGAATAGAAAAACGCAACAAAAATATCCGAAAAGATTCCCACTGCCCGAAAGCCGATACCGCCGCCCATCATGCAGGCCATCAGAATATAGGCTTTTTTATCAAAGAAATGCCAGAATGGCCGATCTGTCTCGTAACTCAGAATTCGCTTTGTATGCTTCTTACTCATCTTATAAAACATTGTTCCAAACATCGCAAAAACAATGACAGACAGGACGTATAAGTACCATTTTCTCTCTATGAGCATATAGGATACAACCCCCAGTCTGGCAACATTGATGCCAGCCATCAACCAGACAATGCCTGCAATCAGTAAAAGTGTTTTCTTCTTCACACAGAATTTCTCTCTCATTTTACCTGTCACACCCTTTCTTTAAATAGTGATCCGCATTATTGCAGATTTTATCAAATACAACCATACAGATGTGTTTTTCTTCTTCAGTCAGTCCGCTTAAAACATTCCTGGCAAATTGTTTCTGCGCATCAATGCCATCCTCGATAATCTGATTCGCCTGTTCCAGCAGGACGATCTCAATTCGCTTCTTATTGTCAGCACTCTGAATCCTCTGAATCAGACCCTTGCTTTCTAGTTCCTTTAAAGAAGTCGACACGTGGGATTTGGTCGCTTTCCGGACCTTAACGATATCCGCTGCGGTATGATGCTGCGGATTATTGTACAGAAACATCAGAATATCATATTCCATCTGTGTTAACTGATAGCGTTCACATACATTTCTCGCAAGCATTTCGTAATAGTTTGTAATGGTCTTGTGCTTTTCCCAGAAAAACATCGCTCTCCTTCTTTCCACATTGTTCTATTTAGAACGATTATATAGTACTGCTTATTTTTTGTCAACCCTGCTACTAAAAAAAGAAGCAACCGTCCAATCTTCTCCAGACATTTCCGGTTAACTTCTTTTGTTCCATCAAAATTCATCTTGTGGCCAAATTTATTCACGCGATGCCGTTTCTGTACGTTCTGTGCTCCTCATAATAGCAATCAAAGAGCTGAGCAGCAAAAGCATCGGATAAAACAATTTCGGCATGATCTGAAAGGCTGAAATCTCTCCGCCAAGCTCGTTCACCGCTGAGATTGCGACAAGCATCTGCGCACCATAAGGAATCACCCCTTGAAAAATGCATGAAAATGTATCAAGCAGCGACGCTGTCTTTCTCGGTGTAATGCCATATTCCTCTGCCATCTCCTTCGCAATTGGGTTCGCCATAACAATAGCCACTGTATTGTTGGCCGTTGCAATATCCATTGTACCGACGAGAAGTCCCATACCAAGCTGACCACCCTTTTTTCCACGGAAAATTCTGTGTATCCAGCTAAGAAGAGCATCAAATCCCCCATACTCACGGATGAGCGCACACATGGCCGCTACAAGAATGGCCACCATACATGTTTCAAACATTCCGGAGACACCGGATCCCATGTTTTTCAGAATCTCCACTGGAACGGTATAGCCACCGATCAGCATAATCAACGCACCTGACACAATGCCTGTCAGCAGTACAACAAAAACATTGATACCTACAATGCCTCCAATCAGTACGAGCACATATGGGATCACCTGCGTCAAATGGTATGGCTGAATCACATGTCCCTGAATTTCTGTCTGAAAAGACAGCACCAGAATAAGAATCAGTGTCACAACAGCTGCCGGCAAGGCAATCCAGAAGTTTTCCCTGAACTTGTCTTTCATCTCGCATCCCTGTCCATTACATGCCGCAATCGTTGTATCTGAAATAAAAGACAGATTATCCCCAAACATGGCGCCCCCCATCACAGAAGCGACACAAAACGCCAGATCAAATCCGGACGCTGTAGAAACAGCGACTGCAATCGGTGTCAGAAGGGTAATAGTTCCGACAGATGTTCCCATCGCCACTGATACAAAACAGCCAACGATAAACAGCACCGCAACTGAAAATCTCGCCGGGATCAGACTCAGCATGCAATAGGCCACACTCTCTGCACTGCTTCTCCCCACAACACCCACAAATGAACCGGCTGCCAGGAAGATTAATAGCATCGTGATAATATTCTTATCACCCACTCCCTGTGCCATAATCTCCAGTTTCTGATCAAAATTCAACGCTCGATTCTGCAGACAGGCCACCAGAATCGCCGCAAGAAATGCGATGACGATTGGCACATTGTAAAACCCCATTGGAATCTCCATCACATACTCAAATAAAATGCCCAGGCCAAGGTATAATACAAGAAATACACCAATTGGCAACAGGGCAATTCCTTTTCCTTCTCTCATTTTTATCCTCTTTCTACCATACTCTGCTTATGGCTATATAATCACTTTGTTATTTTATCATACAAACTAATTCTTCACCATAAGCATTCCACATTTCTGGAAGAAATTACCATTTTTTACATTCTTTTTCAAACTTTGTCTATTTTTCAGGATCAAGTTTTTCATCCTTCCACTGCATATAGATGTATTTTCTTGTCCAGTCCACATCTTCATAGTGGCCGAATTCACTCATCTGACATCCATGGCAAAGATCGTCTGCCATCTCAATAATGACATCTATCAGTTCCAGGTTAGTCTTCCACTTCTCCTCTATGGCATCATATCCCAAAAGCGCACCGAGAATATTACCGGTGACCGCTCCAGTGGAATCACTGTCTCCCTTATGATTAACCGCCGAAATCACACCTGCCGAAAAGTCATCCTGATAACGAAGCGCACAGTAGAGAGCAATGCCGAGAGTTTCCTCTGCAACCCAGCCCTCGCCTAACCTGTGGATATTATCAAGATCATCCTTCTCGTTTCCGGACAATTCTATTGCCAGATCAATAATATCGGTAAGCGCCTTCAGATGCTTGTCTCCCCAGAATATCTCTGCCACCTTGTCTCTGGCTTCAATTACGATATTCTTAAGAGTTTTCTTTTTTTCACCGAAAATAATGCGGTTGATAATGTGCGTCACAATAGCCGCTGGCATATAACCAAGGGAATGCCCATGAGTGATAGCTGCAATCTGGGCACCTTCCATGTCCAGTGTGTCCATCTCCACACGCTTATAATTCAGAGCGACCGGAGCCACTCTCATGATACCGCCGCAACCCTTGCTTCGATTCTGTGGCTCTTTCACATAATCGTTCGCAAGTCCTTTACCGCTCTTCTGAGCAGAAAGCGCAGACAGACAGGTATTTCCCGGTGCTCTGTTGCTATAAATTTCCGGCACATCCGCAAGCCATGACCGGCAGGAATAATTTCTTCTGCGATCCAGTATTTTCTGCTTATCGAATGGATACTCCTGCGTATAGAGCCAGTCCTGATATGCCTGTGCAACATAGTGTCTTGGCCAGCTCTGAATTCCTCTCATTGCTCCTCGTGTATCTCCCACAAGGAGACCATTCGCCGTAAACAGAGTCATCTGTGTATCATCGGAAATCAGAGCCTTCCCAGTGAAACTGTCCAACTCATACTCCGTGATTCCTCTCTCACCGTATTTACCGAAGATCTGCTCTTCTCTCCAGAACTCGATAGCATAGCCGAGAGCATCCCCTACAGCGCCGCCTACTAATGAGCCACGGATTTTGTCCAGATTGACCTCCGTCTCCCTGATCCTCTTCATGGCTTCATCAATTTCCTGCTGATTCTCATCCCGGTAAAAATTATCGAAGGCAAAGTTTCTGTAAAACTCTTTAAAATTATACTGATCCTGCGTCCGGTCAAGCACCGCAAAATCAATCCTGCGGAACAGATCTTTCTCTCTTAATCTGTTGTAATTCAGTTCCTTCAGTGCTTTATAGAAAAGATCCGAGATTACATGCGCATCATTACCGAAAGCACCACAGCCCCAGGCTCCAAGAACAAGATGCCTGTATCCGAAATATGCGCTGCATTTCAGCATTCCCATGATACGGTTATATACCATGTCCTCATACTCAGACTCGCTCATTCCTTCCTTGCCATGTGATATCATCGGTGCGGCGCAGGTAAGAACAGAAACAATTATTGTATCGTCCAGCAAGTCACCATTCTCATCTTTTATAATTTCTACATAAGGTGCGACCATCAGAGCATCTGAACCCATGTAGGTATTGAGACTCTTGTTATAATCGTAATATTTCCGAGCCTCTTTGCTCTCCAGAGAGAGAAGAAGCGAACTTTTCCTGCAAAGATCTTCTTCCTGCGCTCTTGCACCATTACGAACGCCGCCTCCCGGATGCACAGGATTGGCAAGATTCAAAACCAGAACGCCTTGATCATCCCTTGTAAAAAGATACGTATCGCCAAGGCGTTTTCTGGCAAGTGCGAAAGAATCTATATTTTCACAGCCATGTCCGCAGCGTCCGGCCACAAACGGCCTGCTGAAATCAGGATCAGAACAATTCTTCTTCACATCTTCCGGCAGGTACACCTGTATCTCCTGCATTTCTTTTTCGGAAAGTTTCAGCTGTATCCTTTTGCCATTTTTTTCATACCAGCCCTGCTTTAAGATCTTAAGAGTATCCTCCAGCATAGCAATTTCTTTTGATCTGTCTCTCATGAGCCTCTCCTTCCTTTGATATATCACAAGTATAAAGCGGAATACCTATATAAGGGTCGCCTGACGAACGGCTTTTAGGATTCTTTCGACCTATATAATGCAAGACGATTTTCTATCTTGCAGGTTGTGCACGTAGGGGTTTTGCGTTATTCAGTTGGAAAGTATTGCTGAATGATACGCTTAAAATCATTAAGACACCTATGAGCCAGCGTGAAATCTGCTATCATGTTGTCCATAGATTTTTCATCAAAGATGCCAGCGCCTGTATCAATAATTTTAAACATTACCTCGTCATGCATAAGTGTGAATGTAGGCATATATACAGAATGAGCTTGCTTGATTTTTGAATTGACTGTTAAAAAGTCAGTGTTAAGTTTATGGTTTTTCAAGTCTTCTCTGTAATTTCCAATGTATCTCATTTTAATACGATATACATCATTTTCGATGATGAGAACGCCATTTTCCTGAGTTTCAAGTGTATTTTTAATAATGTTAAAAGACATTAATATTCAAGTCCTTCCTCTGATTTTTCTTATATCATTCTAAAGTGCTTCCAGAATCATTTATCTTTATCTCCATTTCTTTCAACAAATCCTGCGACTACTGCTTCTTCTCTTCTACGTAATTCTCCTCTAGTCAAAATCATCATCCTTTACATCATTTTTAGAAGCCATATTGCGCAACTTTTCTTAGATTATATACTACCACAAACACCTGTAATTTAATACTGAATATTCATGTGACATGCTCCCACCACTTAAATCACAGATTTTGAAGTGGGGGCTTCTT
>OLOQ01001078.1_pt1 | contig 27482 bp, 27 predicted proteins | sample 1673101 | NCBI WGS metagenome assembly OLOQ01 (sample SAMEA3136754, study PRJEB25190) | human gut metagenome | biome: human gut; feature: human-associated habitat; material: faeces | place: Austria | collected 2013 | reverse complement strand
TATTTGATAACCAGTTACCTTAGGTACTGCTTTTGATAATATTATTGTTAAGGACTTTGAGGATTTTTTCTTTTTCGCACTTTTAATTTTTGCTTTACTAATGGTTATATTTTCTTTTTTGCTGTTATTTGTTTTATGTCCTTGTGATAAATCAGACTTGTTATTACTATTATTAACATTTCCATTTGTTATTGCTCCAGCTGGTTCCTTTGTTGGTTCCTTTTCTGGTTCCTTTGTTGGTTCCTTTTCTGGCTGATCATCTGTCTGATCTAAAGTTTTTACTACTATTATTTTGCATGTAGCTGTTATATTTCCATTTTCACTTGTAGCTGTTATATCAGCTGTTCCTAACGAATGGGCTGTAATCTCACCACATTCATTTACAGTAGCCACTTCTTTGTTATTACTTGCAAAATAAATTCTTTTATTCTTTAAAATATTGGGATTTAATAGAAAATGGAAATTGGAATTTCCTTATATTTTCCATTATCCAAGAATATCTTTCGTTACTGAACAGCTTTAAGAAACCGTGCTGGTTCCCATACCTGAATTTCTGCTGATAAATAATCCTTTACATTTCGAGTAATTATTCCATCCATCTCATTTAGTGCTGCTACTGAATACTGTACAGAATCCTCAAAATCGTTCCATTCCAATTCCAGTGCTTTTTGGATTTCTTCCTCCGAAACACCTGCCACGGACACAATCAAAAGCAGTTTTTTCAGAAGCTCTCTTACTGCTGCCTTATCTCTTAAATTCTTATATGCAATGTAGTAAATATCTGTAATTGCTGAAGCTGAAACAAATTCCTGAATATCATCTCTTGCCGATAACTTTAAAACTTCTATCGCTGTTTCGTAAAATGGAGATCGTTTCAACAACACATCCAATATTACATTTGTATCAATCAAGATTCTCATACTTTCCCAGCCTTTCAGCGCGATAATCCTCCAGTGTCATACCTGTGTCCCGAATAACTCCTACTAACGAATCTACTAAAGATTCTATATTACCACTCTTCTTTAAATTCTCAGAAACTTTCTGTTCCTCAGCAGGTAATACAATGACTTCCACTCGCCTATTATGCATAGTCTCTGGCAATGGAATTACAGACATCAATTTTTTTGCATCAACAATTTTACGAACAACTTCCATTATATATTACCCCTTTCATTATATATTGTATTTCTTCCCTATTACTATTTACAGTATAACATTCTTACAAAAAATATTCTATAAAATTTGTATAAAGAAAACTATTCTCGTATTGCTACAAGATATTATTTTACCTTGTAGCAATACATATATTTTTTATTTGCACTGAATAAATTTCCTATTTATACTATCATACCAATAAACATATTCTGTCAAAATCTCTTCTGCTGTCATATCTGCCATTGTTTTATCTAGCACTGCTTTCAAATCCTCCACGTCTGCTGTTTCAACAGCATGTATCATCACCTCGTGTACACTGGTAAATACCGCATAAAAATCCCCATCCAACAATTCTGCCAGCCGTTCTGCAACTTCCGGTAAAAATAATGCAGTCGCTCCATTAGTTTTTTCTCTGGTACTCATGCAATTTCCCAATGGTCCTTTATTCAACTCTGCAGGGGTATCTGATCTATTCATAAATCCTTCGCCATCATCATCTAAATTAGAAATCATCTTCCACCAACAATAAATCCTTGGCTCCGACATTTCTGCTGTGTTCTCCATTGCCAATTCAAATACTTCTTCCTCGTTCTTATTCCATTTTTCTATCTGTGACTTGCGAAGTTTTGTGCTAACAACTCCTCCTTTTGTTTCTCCAATCCTGAAATATACTGTCAAAGCTATATCGCCAATCTTCTTATATATTGCATCTTTTAAATCCTTTTCATCTCTAATAAAATTAATTGCTCTGAGAATTATCTGTGATTTTGCATCCTCAAAAGTTCTCAGTTTCTGTACACTCGTTAAAAATCCTGTTTCCTGTACCTGTTGGATTTCTCTGACAATATTATTAACTGCATTAAAAATAGCCTCCTCCCGTGGATCTTCTTCATATAACTCCTTCATATAAATCCCAAGTGCACCTACTTCTTTCTCTGCCTCCACACACTCAATCACCAGACGATCACCTGTTTCAGCATATTTCTCACCTTTTCTGCAAAAATATATCTTTTCTTCCGGTAACTGTAATCTGACCATTAATCTCTCTTTAAGTTCCTTAACAAATTCTTCGTATTTAATCATTACTTTTTCCTCCATTCATGCCACATGAGCACTAAAATCCATTTCATTTTCTGCTTCTGTCATATCAACTGCTATTTTGCTTTTAATTGTTTCATCCGTAGACAATGCTCTCTGAAACTCCGTACTGATCGGAGCATATTTCAACGCCTGTTTTATTACTGTCTTTTTTGCCATTTCCTCATAATTGGTTTGCCACGGTGAATAAGAACTTCCAAACGCCTTGGAATAAGTTCTGGCAAAACTGTCCATATCTTCCTTACTCATACAGCTATAGCCATATCCTCCATTCTGCGTCTTAAATAAACCATAAAAATAGACCGGCTCACCTCTGTCAGAAGTTGCTGGTCTATGAATCAGTTTGGGATTCAACCCATATTCAAACTCAAATTCATCATTTTCATATACTGTCTGTGCCTGTATCGTCTGCATATTTCCATTTCGATACGCCAATGTAATCAAGCCTTTATATCCTATCTGAAACTGGCACTCCAACTGTCCTTTATTTTTATACGGAATCAAGTATGCAAGCCCCAAAGGTGTATTTACTTCCAGACCAAGCTGTGCCGCATTTAAAAGAGCCGCAATAAAACTCATTGGTGTACACTGTTGTAACTGTGGCGTATTATTTAATGCACTAAGGGCAATACGTGTAAACCGCTCTGGTGTAATCGCTGATGGTAATGCCTTTTTCAATTCTGGTGTCAACGCTTTAACCATATCTGGAATAGACATATTCCGTTTCAACTTTACATTTTCCTCTGGTGGCGTCTGTAAATTAGCCGCCTGCTGAGATAGTTCCTGCTTCAAATCCACTTTTTCTGTTCTTGGCATTAATTTCCTCTCCTTTTCCTTATGCCGCAGGTTCATATTTTACCTGAAATCTTCGACTGCTGCTTTTCTTTAAATAAGCTTCATAAATATCTGGTTTTTCTGCCTTTAGTTTATTGGTATCCAGACGATTAACACTGGTTTGTGACCATGAAATACGATAATCTGGCGCAACTGCTGATACAGCATTACCCATTTGTAATTTTATCTTCTGATCTATCGTCGTCTTTTCCTTTGTCAGCTTCTCAATCAGATGATCCAGTTCTGAACGTCTATGTAATTCTTTTTCCATTCCAAATAACTGAACTTCCTTTTTCTCGTCTGCATGGAAAGTATCCTGCAACATTTGGGTATAATCATCACTTCCATCTGGCTCTGGAGGATTTTTCTTTTTAACACGTTCAAACCAGAAATGTTCTTCGATTTTAATAAGACTGCGGATTGTTTCTTCATCCCTTTCAATTTTTCTGATTACAAAGTCTCTTCCATAAATTAATGCCGCCACATACCAGCATTCATATCCAGAAACTGCCAGATAATGCTGCACCTGTAAAAGATAACTAAGAGGCACTGCACCATCTTTCCATTTTTCTGCTGAATATGGAATCACTGTTTTGCATTCCAGACCTGCTTTCTGCCCCACAATCAATCTGTCGAAATCTGCAAGCATCCAGTTATATTTTTCATTCTGGAAAATATAATTTGCACGCTTAACTCTCATTCCTGTTTCTTCTGTAAATCTTTTTGCCACATATTCTTCTAAGTCCCTCCCCTGCTTCATAGCTTCATTATCCGGGATTTCTTTTATCTCTTCTGCAATCTTATCCTGATACACAGAGAATGCACTTACATATGGATTCATTCCGGCGATTGCTCCTGCATCACTTCCACATATTCCCTGTTTTCTGTATTTAAGCCATTCCTCTTTAGGAAGCCCTATTGTTGATACCAGACGTTTCATATTCGTTTTCCTCACTTTCTGCCTGCATATATGCTGTAATAATCTTATCAATGGTATTTGATACATTTTCATCCATTGACCTTTCCTGTCTAATCCATTTCTGATAAAAATACATCAGAAGATTAGGAAAAATGAGAAGAATCTCCACCCCTTTTTCTGATATGTCCTCACAATGCCGAATTGCTGATCTGGAAAGTTTTTTATAGGTTTCTACTTTTTCTACATCATCTTTAAATGTACCTGTTCTTTTTCTCAGAATATTTCTGCAATACTGACTACATTCCATTTCAATTTTATCCCTCAATAGTTTCCTTTTATCCATCTCTGTCCTCCTATGCTGCGCAAACCATCTGATAAGCCTTGTCAATCAAAGGATTTCCTTCTACTGTTCTGGAGAAAAGATTCTCTTTGAAATTCTTTGTCCTCCGAATAGGCTCAGAATGAGTCGCAAAATCTGATACTGCATTTACAAAACGGTATGCATTATTTCCCACATCTTTCAGGTCGGGTGCATCAAAATATCTTTTCTGCATATCCTCCCGGAGTCGGTTAATGTTTCGAACATGAAGAGAATTATCTTCGTTTTCATATGGAAGAAGCAGCTTTATATAATCCATAACCTGACGGTCTGTTAATTCAATCTTTCTAAGATTTTCAAACTCTCTTCCCAATCTGGACATATATTTTTCTGCCATAAATAATGTCTGTTTTGCTTCTTCCATTTTTCCCTGCACGTCTCCTGTATGCACCATTGACCATGAGCGTTTTGCCGTTGATAAAGCAAGATTCAGAGTATTATTGCATACTACACGAATTGGCGTAACTGCCACTTTAATTGCCCCTGAACCATCATGGGTATTACTGAATACCAGATAAGGACTAATCTGTTCTCCATTAATAATGAACTCTCTTGGCATTCTTGCCAAAATCCATACCTTTCTTCCATCCAGAAGTGCTCCTGCGGTCTCGTAACGTACACCTTCTCCAAGTAATCCATCTGTAAAAGCAAAGGCTTCATCATTCTGCACTACCTTATAACGATCTGTAACAACGCCAAGCACTTTATCATCCAAATCTCTTACGTTGGCTTTATATCCTGGGATAAGCAGGTTATTATCTGTATAAATTGGTTCCTGACGAACTTTCCAGTTTAATCCTGCTAATTCCAGTGCATCTTCCGAACCCGGAGCTTCCATCACTCTTGTTCCTAATCCATGCCACGGAGTTTCTCTTACATAAAACATAGTTTCTACATTTGCTGCCATTTCGCTGTCCTCCTTAGTGTTTTCTTGTGATAATCTCAATAAGTTTCTCTGCTGCAATCCTGATAATAATGACTAATTCCACGCGTAAGCCCTCCATTCTTGTATTTTTGCGCATAACAAAACAGAACCTCGAATTGAGGTTCTGCTCATTAATCACTACTATAATATGTAACTGAAATAATCTGTTTTACATTATGGCATTCCTACCACATATGTCTCATTTGTTCCATTATTAGACCAGTAAATATTTACTCCACCATCATAAAATGTCATCGTTCCACACTCTAATACAGTGCCTTTCCTGTCACTTATAATTTTCGCCGTATCTTCTGATATCTGTTCCAATCCATAAGTAATAACTCCTCCTGCATCCGGAGAAATCCTTTCACTCTTACTCACATCAAGAATGCCGTCATATGACGAATCAGATACATACACCTTAATGATTCGATAAGTATCTGGATTCGTATAATATCCTCCATATTGGTCAATTAAATTTCCCGTATTCTCATATAAGTTTGACGGTTCTGACTGTTCATTGGACGGAACACCATAACCAGCATCACCGCCATTAGTGCTTAAACATTTACTCAGGAAGTCAATATTATACAGCTCAACTTCTGACAGACAGGATTCGTCAAAAGATTCATCTGGAATATACCATGTTTTTTCAGTAAACAATTCTGCTACCTCTGGTGTTTGAAAAGCATATCCATGTCTTGCATATATTTCATTGATTCCATATTGGTACATCCAAGCCTGATACTGCTCTGAATATCCCTGAAATTTATAATTGGAAGAATCAGGAAATAAATAGCCATCTGCCTTACTGGTTCCATTAAAATCAACGATGTAATTAGGCATTCCATTTAAATTATCTTCCTCATTATCCTGAGACATTCCATCTCCCTGAAAAGATGACTGTATGATTGGTGAGTCATTACTATAATATTCCCCGTTTCCTACGTCTCCTTCCATAACCGTTTCAATCAATATCTGATTATCCTGTTTTGTAATATGATCCACTTTCTGATATCCCATATGACCATAGACACAATATATTCCATTGTTATCATCTGCTGTATATAGCAATACTGGATTAGAAAAATTTCCAATAGATTGTGGCATTCCATTTTCCAATGTATATACGTAATTAGTCCAGTCAGCATCACTTTCTCCAAAAGAGATAATTAACTCCTTTATTCCATCCTGATCAATATCATGCAATGCATAGTTTCCATTTTCACCATGTGTTGCAGCTGTATCTCCAATTACTTCCGCATAGGAACTATATTCTGTCATGGAAGAATAGTCTATAGTTGAATCTGTTTCTGCTGCTGATACCGTTACCAAACAACAAGGCAAAATAGCAACAATCCCTAACATAGAGACCGCTATCTTTTGGCATTTATCCAACATTTTTTTCTTCATTTAATATTTTTCCTCTTTCACATAATTAAAGTCTTTTCCTGTGTATACTATTCTTTATGAATTACCATATCCTCGCTCTTTCAGAAGCTTTACAAGCGCAATTTTTTCTTCTGTGCAAGATGGGTGCTTATATTTTCTTATTAAAAATTCATCATCACGATATTGATATTTTTCTACATAATTCTCAATTTTTCTTTCTTTTTCCATGAGGCTATTCATTGCACTCGAAGCCCCTTTTCCCAACGCATCTCCTAAACTATCAAAAAATCCCATTATATAATTATCTCCTTTTCCTTGAAATACTGTTCAAAAATTCCAAATCTTCTTCATCCTGTCTTTTTAATTCCTGCCGTCTACGAACTAAATCTCTTTCCGTATCAGCCATGCTATCCCTTTTAGAGCAATTGCAATGAGGACACATTACCTGAAGATTATATCTTGAGTTATCTCCCCCTTTACTCTGAGGAACAATATGATCTACATGCATTTGTTTCTTTCTAAATTTTTTTCCACATCTTGGACAAGTATACCATCCATTATTTGAATCCGTATTATCAAATGCTTTCTTTCGATAATCTGTATCATAATCATGTAAATCATGGTACATTTCAATAATTTCACGATTCTCTCTTGTTTTCTTTGCAGAATTAAATCCTTCTACAAAACTATCAAAAAATCCCATATTTTCTCTCCTTCCATTTATATATGAGTATATATCTACCCATATATAAATATACCATACTTTAATCACCCTTACAATATACTAATAATAAAAATATAATCAGAATATAAGGAGGTAGCTATTAAATGAGAGCCAAAAAAGAAAACCCTTTACGCCAACTTCCTGTTAATTCTAATGACTATGGTGAAATCAGGATACATTTAAAAGAAATCTTAGAAGAACGTAACATTTCTTTAAACCAGTTATCTTTTAGAGCAGAAATGCAACGTACTCAGTTAAGAAATTATAGAGATAATAAAATTCAACGACTGGATATTGATATATTAAAACGCTTATGTTACGTCCTTGACTGCGACTTACATGAACTAATTGAATACATCCCAAAAGAAAGCACTTCAAAAAAGTCATAAATTATATTTTTATGTCTTTTTATGACTTATAAGACGATATAATTCGTAAACAGTCGTAAGAAATTATCTTAAATCATGCTAATTCACTCGCTTTTTTCACTAAAAAGTTCTATAATATACCTGTAAGTTCTTATAAGTACTATAGCTATAGACCTCACAAAAGATAAGCACGACTTTACAAAAATTTCAAGGAGGTAAATCAATGCTATCTAATGACCTACTGGTTACTGCTATTAAAAACGGTGCTACAAATGAGGAAATCTACGAACTTATCAGATTAATCTACGGTGAAGCTATGAAAAAAACATATTACGCCTTACTTCAAGACGATAACTACTATCAATCGCTTCTCAGCCAAACAGATTCTGCTGAAAAAAAGTTAAAGCATCTTAAAATGTCGTCAAAAGCTAAAGCATCCGTAAATCACTTCATTGAACTTTCAGACGAATTAGAGGATGAATCTCACTCTGTACTGTATTTTGCAGCATTTATTGATTCTTATCATTTTTTTAAAGCATTAGGACTTGTAAATTGCTGATAAGAATTTCAGAATACATATGATAACAGCAAAGGAAAGGTCATACCTTTCCTTTAATATTTTTACTATTATGATAAAACACAGTCAAAATAAGGCATTCCCTCAGACATATCACCAGATTATCGGCGTGATATGTCTGATCTGCAACTGTAATTGCCATTCTCGTTGCAGCCATTGACTGGTGACAGTTTACCAATCACCCAATTTATGTCTCTTACCGATTTTAGACATAAAAATAGCAGTATTCACAAATGGTCTGAATATCTGCTCCCTTATTTTTTCCCTATTTTCTTTTATAAATCATTCTAAAAATAAACTTTTGGATATCAAGATTTTAGATAATCATCCTGAATAATTTGAGCCTGTTTAAGTGGAAAGTTCGAAAACACCCAAACATTACAGCCATATCTTAACAATCGTGCCCGTCCTACAGCCTGTTCAAGTTCACTTTCTAAAAAGAACATCTGTAAATTCCGCATCTCAATATCTTTAAAGGTCATTAAGATAAAAGAATAAGACGAATTTTCTACACGTTGCCGGAACATTTTCTTGCTTGTATCATAATTCAAATATGCACCTATCATCTTATATAATGATTCTATATAATGCGGTGTCCCCAAAACAACCAAATCTTCACCTTTATATCCATCGAATCCCTCCGTTTTTCCAAAATGAATTGCTACTTCTTCATTTAAACTTTTAAATGTATTTATTGAAATAATTCTTTTCCCTGTAATTTCCATTATATGGGATTTTATATTTTCATATCCGTTTTCCTGAATACATTTTCGACTCATAGAATAACATGTATACTGAAATAACTTTCCAATATATTTTGCTTCTCTTACCTCTTTCATTTTAATCCTTCTATTCCTGCAAAAGTCCTTCCATAATTTTTCATTTAGCGTTGCTGACAAAACAGTCATTTTTACATTCGGAATCTCTCTCGGATTAAAATATTGGATTTCCTTTTTCTTTGAATCGTAATAGAATATTCTGCTTTTAAGAAGTTTTATAATTTCGCCATATTCTTCCATATATTCTCTTGGTAACATACAATTTATATCTTGTCCCAATTTGATAACTTCATCCCGTGGTAAATCCAACAACAATCTTAACCTTTCTTGTGCATCATCTTTAAATATACTCAGTCGAAATGCCTCACGAAGTTTATTTTCACAAACACTTCCACCATCTCTAAAAATTGACATCAAAAGATCTTCATCTATAATAATTTCATATTTTTTCAGTATATGAACTGGAAGATTTAAAATCATATTATGTGTTGTAACTACGCAACAACTTCCGTCAAGTGTATCTAACTGATTCAGACATTTTTCCAATCGTAAATTTTGCACATCCGACAATTCATCTTCATGCTCTGATTTATACTTTTGAAGAGTCCCCTTTACTTTATCATCATATCCACATTTGTATAGCAAATCCAATTCTTTACAAATTGGTAAATTCATTTCTCTTGCTATTTCTATGCAACTAACTGTCTTTATACAATTGACCCCTTTGTTTTGTAATTCCCTAGCTACTTCTTCCTGAAGCTTCAAGGTAGGAACAGCAATCATATATACCTGATCTGTTTTATTGGCAGCCAGATTACAATATGCCTGCGTTTTTCCTAATGCCGTTTGTGCTTTAATTAAGTACAGCATATTTTTCTTTTCATCTATCGCTTCATCCAAATACTGTTTAAATTCATTTTCAGCTTCTCTAATAGAAACATAAGTCTCTTCTGTTTTTAACGATATTACCTGCCCTAAAAGCTTTGAATATAATGACTTTGTATTGCAAATATTCTTATATGGACATCCACCTGCATTACATTCTATAGGAATATAATTATACACTTTTGACTGTGTCCATATACAATTCCACACTAGCTCATTGTCTTCTTCTATTCCTTTAAAAAATATCGTTTTACCACGTTTTATATGACACAAATTTGTTAAAAGCAAACGTTTATGAATATCAGGAACCCCTTTTTCAACAAAATCTTTATATAGATGACAGTACATTCTCATTTTATTTGCATCTATTCCAGAAATAGTAGTAATTTTTGCTTTCAACTCACGTTCGTTTTTTTTTCCCTCTTGACTTATAGGAAGAAATTTTCTTTTGCTCTTTCTATATTCAATAACCATATTTCCTATCATCATTACATTACCTGGAATATTCTCAACTAAATTTCCATCATAGATTTTTAAAAAACCTTTTTCGCAGGCAATTCCATATTTTTTTGCTACATTCTCTACATTACGTTTAAAGTTATGACTATCTACTCTTTTCATCGCTACATGAAATGCACATACAAGATTCTCCATGATTAAACGATTATATTTTCCGAAATATACTATTTTTCTTCCACCTGTAAATACTCTGCCAATAACTTTACTTTCAGAATCAGCTTCAGGAAAAATCTTCATAAGCATTTCATTATATAATCCCGCAATCTTCAAATCAGTTATCATATGTTCTGCTACATATACCGCACAAAATTCGCCAGATTGATTTGGTATTTCATATATAAAAGTAGGAAGTATCTTATACATTACTGATCGTCCTATAAACTCCTGCCACTTTATTCCATTTCTTATATATATTCCAAACACCTCTTGCCTGTCAAAACATTCTTTTCTTCTTTTTTCTTCGTTAAACAATACTCCAGAAAACTTTTGCTCTTTTTCTCCAACAGAAATTATAAATTCTTCTAAAAGAACAGACCTTTTCTTCAAAACTATCTTACTGCTTTCTACTGTTGATATTTGTTCTTTTACTTCCATACAAACTTCAATCTTCCCATCCTGCATTGTTGTAATTTCTCTCCGTCCTTTCTCCACTAAACTAATTAAATATCTGATTTTCAAATCATTCCAGATATTTTATTATTTTGAGTATTTTTAGACAGTAATGTATTAATATATACATTCCTTCCCTTAAATACTCAAATTATACTTTTTACTCCTATGTTATCCACCATAATATTTTTTAAATTTTCCTTGTACCGATGTTTAACATAAACTGTTGTATTAAGTTATAAATTTTCACGGGATTGACGAGAAAAAATTTATTGTCAGCTGTTTAATGTCATTCCATATGTTTATCTATAAAGTAATCTTCCAAAGCTGACAATAAAATTTTTAGAGTCAATACAGTGAAAATTTAATATTTCATTTTGTAGTTATTAATTCTTGATATAATGAAATATCTCTCTTTCAACAACTAAATAAAGTTAATGACTACAGGGAGGATTTAATAATGAACAACACAAAAATATTTTTTCCGGTACAATATGAGACAAATGAGGAACTACCTCTTATGACAGTATTCGAATTAGCCGAATATCTTGGAATTGGAAGAAATACTGCCTATGAACTGCTTCGTACCCAGACAATTCAGGGTTTTCGTATTGGAAGGACATGGAAAGTCAGTAAAGAAGCTGTCGATATGTATATAAAAAAAAATTCCAAATTAATCTAATTTCACTTTTACCAATTATAAATGAATATGCCAAATTACCACTCACGGTAATTTGGCATATAACTTTTTAGTCCCTAGATTCAAAAATATTATTTAAGGTTTGTACCGACTTTTCCTTACCACGTTTTGTTATATGAGCATAGGTATCCATCGTTGTTGTAATAGAAGAATGCCCTAATAGTTCCTGTATTACTTTTGCGGATTCCCCGGCTTCTAAAAGTAATGTTGCAAATGTATGTCTAAGATCATGGAAACGAACTTTGGGAAGATTATATTTTTCCAAGAACAGATGATAATTATCTGTAAATTCTCTCTGCTTTAATGTGCTTCCATTATATTCGGTAAATACAAATCCCCTATCCTGAAAAATTCCTTCATATTCTTCTTTCATTTTCTGTTGATTAATTTTTTGCTGTTTTAATGCCTGAACTGCTAAGTCTGAAAGAGGAACTACACGGTTACTGGGTTCATTCTTTGGTGTTAATACTTTTTGAATATACGTTTGTCTTTCAGTAATGTCCTTTTTCGTTCCAATACCATTTTTATCTGTGACACGACAAAGATTTCCAGTAATATAAATTTCTTTCTCTTCCAAATTAACATTATTCCATTTTAATGCCATAACTTCGCCTTTACGTAAACCAGTGCATATTGTTAAAGCAACTATCGGATACAACGGATCATTCTTAGCATTTTCAAATATCCGAACTGCATCTTTTACGCTCAATACTTTTGCATGATATTTTTGACATTTAGGCAATACAACTGCATCATTCGCATTCTCTCGAATATATTTCAACTGCAATGCTTTTTTCAGTGCACAATTGATAATAATCTTAATGTGTTTAATAGTCTTAGGATTATATCCATCAGAAACTTTTTTATTGTAATATTTCTGAAGATCATTACTCGTAATCTTTCTGATCTGAATTTTTCCAATCGAAGAATTTAAAATGTGTTTTCTGTAAATTCCGATATATGAATCGAAAGTTGTTTCTTTCACTTCATTCCTTTTATATGTTTCAAGGTAAAACAGAACCCATCTCTCCACATTATAATCATTCTCTTCTATAAGATCTTCTTCTGGATTAAGCTGTCTTTCTTTTAATTTTCTTCGCACCTCAGCTTGTGTTTTCCCATAAATCGTATGTCTTTTAGAATTTTCTGATTCATCATAATATGAAGCACACCATCTTCCATCTTTTCTCTTATAAATACTACCTTCACCATTAGCTCTTTTCATAGTCAAATTTCCTCCATTAAAAAAGATCGCTGCCATAGCAACGACCTTTTCTGATTATTTCATATATGTATTTTTCTGAATCCATTCTTCTAACTGGATTTTGGGTACAACCTTTCTTCTTCCCAACGTTAATACTGGTAATGTTTCATCTCTCACCATTTGATAAGCATAGCTTCGACTAATGTCAAGCAATTTTGCTACTTCTGATATACTGTACACAATTTTGTCCATGTGTTACTTCTCCTTTCTTCTATATCCAACATTTTATTCTTGTGTACAGGTATGTATATTTTTTTATTATCTATCTTTCTTTTTTATAATAAAGTGACTTTTATCCGGTTTCTCCATCATATACGGTAAATTAATTTCGTTCATTATTTTATTAAATAATTTATCGCTTAGTGTTCTTCCAGTTTTCGTCACTGTAGCAATGTCTTTCTTTTCAAAATTTGCATTATTTATTATAAAATATTTTAGTGATTCACGAAGTTCCATCTTTAATTCTTCATTTTGATTAGAATCAAGTACTTCTTCCAAATGCTCATTCAATATTTCCTCAATTTTACTATAATACTTTTCATCCAGCCCCATAGAATTTTCTTCAATTTTCTCACAGATTGCATTCTCCGAATATCCTATCCAACGCAATACCTCTTCTGCAAAAGCCCATTCATTTGTTTCAAATTTTTCTATTAAGTCCCGGTAAAAATTTTCCCTCTCAAATAATCTCTTTACCGACAGCTCGTTAATAGCAGCTAAACCATTATAATAATAGACATAACTTCTTGTATTATTATAAAACTCTGGACTTTCTAAAATACTCTTTAAAAACTTTTGTTGTTGTGTTGGTTGTGGAAGATACGCTCTAATTACTTCTCCATTTGCATAAGTGTTTAATTTTTCATTTTTACACTGCCCAAAGCAATTTCTATACAATGTAAATGGACTAATATGCTCCTTTTTTATAAATTCACCATTTTCACTGTATATGTACCAACAGTAATTTTCCTCTAGTCCTTTTGCATTATTGATATATGAACTAATTTGTCTTTCTATTATTTGAAGCCTTTTTTGAAAATGTTTCACATCTCGTCTGCAAAAATACACATTCAGATTCTGACCATCTGTTCTTTTTCTTCCTAACATTTGGATGAATTCTTCTTCAGTGTCTGCCAATATGACTAAGTTCCGTAACTCATCATCTTGAAAAGAAATACCATTATCCATTACCGCAGTCGTTATAACTATTTTCTCCGAAGTTTTTTTATTTGCAGCTAAAAATTCTACTGTGTTCGCAGTATCAATATCCTTTGAATAATCCGCATCTATATAAACAACGTCTTTGTTTTCTTCTCCTATAGACTTACGTAAACAATCACTTAATTTTTTTCCTAAATCTTTATTATCCACGAAAATCAACCATTTTTCTTTCTTATTTTGAGCATTAATAATTATCTTTTCAATGTCCTCTACCTTATCCAAAATATTCAGATTAATATAGCTATAGTCCTTTTCACAGCCAAACTCTCTTAATCTGTTTTCTATTTTCCGATTTCTTTTTAATACATGATAAGGATTGTAATTCATTAGGTGCTGTTCTTTTCCATATTGAGGAATATGTGTTTTAATCCAACCTTTCACCTTTTCCATTGTTGCAGACATAAAAATTTGTATTTTTTCATTAAAACAATGTGTCAAAAAATCATACGACAACTGTGTATACGTATTAAAATTAGAATCCGCATAAAAATAATGACATTCATCATAAATAACCATACTATACATATTTTGATATTGCCTTAATACTTCAATGGACTTTCCTAGATTATCTACATCCACTGTAGCTAACATAATTTCTATTTCTTGGTATGTTTGAATTGTTATATAGTTCCTTAAACTAATGTATTGTGTTCCATTAGAGGTAAGTTCTCTCTCATATTTTTTGATATCCTCGATTAATTGTTTTTTAAGGACTTTCCGATTAACCAGATATAAAATTCTTTCTTCCCTACGTACAGCTCGATCACACAATAATTTATGTAAACAAAATTGTGTCTTTCCACTTCCTGTAGGTGCATTTATCAATATAATATCTGTATTATCCCACTTTAAATAATCATCGCCGATTTTTTCTTCAATATATTGCATCTGATCTAGTTCCTTCCTATTCATCTATCTTTATTGGAAAATGGAATCGCTATATTTAAGAAATTTCCATTTTCCAATAACCTTTTATCTTAATTTTATTCTATATTTTTATAAAATACAATATTCCCGTCCATTAATATATCCAACTGTATCAGATCAATCAATCTACTCAATCAAAATATCATTTTTTATTCAGGATAAGTAAGTGAACTATAGATAAATAATCCAGCATTTTGACACCTTTTACACCTCGTTGCTGTCAAGGTTGCTGTCAAATTTGTAAGAAAAGAAATGTTATAGAATTTTAGACACAAAAAAACCTTGATTTCTCAAGGTTTTCCATGCCGCAGACCGGAATCGAACCGGACAGCACAGCCCAGAAACGTTGAAAGAAAGGGGATTTCAGGTACTTCATCAGCGGCTGTGTTCAAGTGTGTTCAAAGAATTTCTGTTATTTTATCTATATTCTTCAACCTCTTAAGTTTTTCAGGAAATACTGCTCTATTATTCCTTATTTATTTGTACTTTATGCAATACAATCTTGATATGATAGTATCTTTATATTAAATTATAATTACTGCTCCATCGGAGAGGTACTCTGGAAAAAATATTTTTAAATTACCTGTATCCATCTAACTTTAAATATAATTTCTTCAATATTTGCAAATGCTGTCTACCTCCTACAACGGTATCGTGGTACAATTATTTTACCAATATTTACCATCGGAGGATATTGTCTATGAATGAGAATATTAAGACAAGTGTTCACAAGTACTACAATACCAAAGTTCCCATTTTATCTCATTGGTCGACCACCAGAAATAAAGCGGCTACATTGTCACCAGAAGAATATGAATTTCTATACGAGATTGTCACTACTAATCCGGTGTATTCAAAAAAAGCAAAATTATTGCAGGACACCTTACATCATTACCAAGACAGAAAATCTGTTAATTCGCCTCTGCCCTTAATCTTTAAGCAGGCTGTTTACTTATTAGCTTACGACTTATGCAGGGGTGACTATTATGATGTTGCTCAGAAAAAAGCTCTTGAGGATGTAGGACTTGCTCACAACTCATTCAGTAAATGGTGGATGCACCCAAAAGAAGATTATTTATTAGCGCAACACTATAAAAATGAAATGCCTCTTTCGATGCCCATCTATTATCAGGGTAAGAAAAATTATGCGTTAGTCCATCTGGCTGATGAGCTCAGTAAACAAATTCATTATAAGACATTCGTAGATGTCTTTTGTGGTTCTGGTACCGTCACGTTAGGAATTCAAAAATATCAGAAACGAAATTATTACATGAATGACATTGCTGTTTCCCAGACAAACCTTATTAATGTTCTACGTGATAATAGTGAAGAATTTCTTCAGGCTCTCTCGGAATTAGTGGAGAAAATCAGGGAGTTTTCAGATGAAACCAGCCCAGACTTAACTGCTTCGTTTATGACTCTATTCCCTGAAATTTCAAACTGGAAAATTATTGCTTTCAAAATAATAAACCAAACACTTTCGATCCGAAAACATAATGAACGTATAGAGAAAGATGAAGATGAAGATAAAAAGAAAAAACCAGTGCCTAGAAATATTAAAGACATTTATCGAACTCTTCCCGATATATCTATCACTGATATATCTGTTGCAAATATAGAACAGTATATAAGTATCGAACGTATTAAAAAATATATGGAAGACTCCTCTACAAATATACAGCTTGCATTCTCTGAAGGGTTGAATGTTTTCTTTAAAAAAATTTTTAATGTCATTTCAGACAGTCCAATAGCATATGCAGTAGCTACTGTATATAATAGTACTTTTTCATCCCGTAGAAAGCCCCAAGAAGATTATCTTGAAACATTCTTCTCAACCCTGTCCTACTGGAAAAAAGTAATCAAGGAGTTCCAAAGTTTTAAGATCTCTACCCTTAATAAATACGATTATCTGGCTGTAGAGGATTTCAATAGTGAAGATACTCTCCTGTATATGGATTCTCCGTATGCTGCTACTGCCGGTTATAAAAATGCCAGTTACAAGATTGAAAATTTCCAGAAACTATGTGATACCTTAAAAAAGTTTCGCGGAAAATGGATTTTTAGTTGTAGAGCAGGTATCAATTATAAGAGTTGTGAGGAAGACACAGATGACAGTATAGACACAGAAGACACAGTATATACGATTGCAGATAAAGTCCCTTATATACGAAAAGTTCTGGACATGTATAAAGAATTAGCTCCTAATGTTGCATTTATCAGACCATCAAGCGTTACATATGAAGTCTATTTCGCACAGATGGCAGTCCCCAAAGAAGTAATGTTTTTTAATTTTCAAGCTACAGAACCTGACTTTAGCGCATTTTATAAATTTATGCACAAGGATGGAGAAAAACGTTCAATTGGTGCTGCGAAAAAATCTGTTTATCAAATTATCAGTTATGAGGAATTTTATCCATTAGCTCAAGAAGGTTTAGACCGTATGGATGGTACACGTGCTTGATTTCAGCACACCGCACAAGATTACAGTGCGGTGTGTTTTTGTTTGTACAACAAGTACACAATTGATATGAGTGGGGTATCAGATGTACACAAATTCATATAGTTATCTTTGTAAGACTTACATGTTGAACCACTTCCTCCTAAGAGGTATAGTACACACACCAAAAGAGGAGGACACAGTCATGAATGAACTTATGAAACAGTATACTTTCGGAGTAGAAATTGAATTTACGGGTATGTGCCGTAAAAGGGCGGCTACTGTAGCATCGAAATATTTCCAGAATGAGGCAGAGCATATCGGTGGTACTTATGATGCTTACTCAGTAGCAGATCAGCAGGGAAGGACATGGAAGTTTATGTATGATTCCAGTATTCATGCACAGCGTAAGAATGGGAACTGGGTATCAGACAGAACTTATAAAGTAGAGATGGTTACGCCGATCCTGCACTATCCTGATATTGAACTGTTACAAGAACTAGTCAGACAGTTAAGAAAAGCAGGCGGTCTGGTAAATGACAGTACAGGGTTACATATCCATGTTGGCGGAGAAAGCTTCACACCACAGCATCTGCGTAGCCTGATTAATATCTTCACTGCTAAAGAAGATCTTCTGGTACAGGCTCTTAAGATTGAGCCAGCACGCCAGAACTACTGCCAGAAAGTAAACAGGCAGATGGTGGAAGTCATGAATAAGAGAAAGCCCAGTACATTGGAAGAATTCGCCCGTATCTGGTACAAGGAACAGAATGCAGAAGGTACAAGAAATCAGCATTACAGTTCATCCAGATACCATATGCTGAATCTGCACAGCCAGTTCTATCGTGGCACCATCGAATACCGTTTATTCAATTCCACATTACATGCAGGAAAGGTTAAGGCTTACATCCAGATGGTACTTGCTATTACTGCTCAGGCTCAGACAGTAAAATATGCCAGCCCGATTAAGAGAAGTACCGATAATCCTAAATATGCATTCCGATGTTGGATGCTCCGCATGGACTTGATCGGTGATGAGTTCAAGACCTGCAGAAAGCATATGCTTGCATTACTTGATGGTGACAGTGCATGGCGAAACGGAGCCCCAAAATAAAGTACAGGCAGTGGGGAGAAAACTCTCCCCACTATACGAAAGGAGATACTTATGAATTATTATATAGCTTATGGAAGTAATTTGTATTCAGAACAATTTTACCATCGATGCCCTGATGCAGAACTTGTATCCAGTGGGGTATTGAGAGATTATATTCTGGCATTCTGCGGCAGTAATGGGAATGCGTTCCTTACAGTAAAGAAACAGTCAGGATGTGCTGTCCCTGTTGCAGTATACCGTATTAGTCCAAGAGATGAGCGTTCTCTGGACAGATATGAAGGATATCCTAACTTCTATATTAAAACACAGGCAGTAGTGGAAATAGATACAGGTAAAAAGCTAAAAGGAATGATGTATGTTATGAAAGAACAGCCGTATGCTTATCCATCTGAGTCGTATTTTCATACCTGTTCAATGGGGTATCAGGAATTAGGGTTTCCAGTAGATGTTCTGGAAGAAGCAATATCCTATCTGGAAACCAGTTCTGCAGTTGGGCATAACCTGCAGTTTTACCGTAAACGAGTGGGGTATTCACAGTCTAAGTTAGAGAGGTTATGTGGCTTCAGCAAGGGTAAGATCTGTAAACTGGAAACAGGCGAGCGTGACCTCAGAAGGGTATCTGCCGATGTTTACATTACCTTGAAGCGTAACCTGCGGTTTGATGACTCTTATATTTTTCTGGAAAATCCCAGAAATTAACTGCCCTGTTCCAGTAGTGTCCTAACCCTGCTACCGCCCTCATTCAGCAGGTACAGATTCCATTTTCCATAAATAAAAGCATTCATCTGCAAGCACAGCAGTAACTGCCCTACCGTCTGCATATATATAGGAAAGAATACTTTCCCGTTCTCCTGCTTTTGGTAAAAAATGAGAGATATCTTCGCAGAAGGGAAGTTGTGCAGTGCTGTCTGGCAGATGGATGCTTTTTTCTCATTTCAGGAATAAGGCACAGGTTTCAACCTGCCTACTGTCCTGCAGGAAGAGGCATAGCTGCTATCTGCAAAATGTATGATTTGTCTGTTTTAAGATATTGTTTTTCTTTGTCAGTATAAGGATTTCCGTATATATGAGTGGGGTACTGATATTATTATTTTGCTGTTCGATATGCTTTTCTTCTATCCTTATCCATTCTTATGGATTACACTTAGAAAGCAACCCTGTTTAGATTTCATATAAGATTACAGGATGAATAGATAACAGTTATTGCTACATACATAGTTCTTACAACAGTTATTATAAAGACAGTAAATACAACAACAGTCCTATATAAGACATTAGTAATGAATCCTAATACAGAATAGGATTCTTACATGAACAGTCAGTTGCAGAATAATGGATATCAGTAGATAAGAGAACAGCAAAATTAACAGCAAGATTAAAAGTTTACAGATAGAGAGTCAGTAATAAAGGTCAGGGTCAGTCAGGGAGCAAGATTAATATTAGTGAGTTTTATTTTCGAGTGGTGATTTCAGCCATACATAGTATTAAGAAATAGCTGTATTGTTAAGGCAGTGCAGAGATAGTGGTCAGGATATATTTCCAGATAAGTTGTACTGGTTCTGCCTATACTCAAAGTATGTAGGGTAGATAAGATTTCCATAGAGAGAGGAGAGCAGTTATGGTTACAGAGAGAGACAGAAAGCAAAGGGTAAGGGATCAGTCTCAGTAAGGGTAGATGATTCTGCATTTCGAGTATATCCAGTTATGTAGATACTCTCCCGATATGAGAAAACAGATACAGTTAGTAGCTACAGCAAAGGCAGAGAACAGATCAGTTAAGAAAGAAATCCCCAGCAATGCCATACAGAAATCCAGTAGGTATATTCTCCCAAGTATAAAGGTTCCACTGGTAACAGGTGTGATATAGGGTAGCTGATAAGCACAGATTCCCAGAGAGTACAGGCAAAGTCTGAGAAGTACGAATGGGGTATTCAATAGCCAGTCTGATAATAGAGGGTACTGACCAGATAGGTCTGATATCTAATCTCCTGCTTCTACTTACAGGATAGAGAGCAGATCAGAAACACAGGTATGATTCCAAGTAGATACAGGCAGAGCCATATATGAGCAGGGTATTCCAAGGATATGTAGAGAACAGGGGTACTGACCAGATAGGTCTGATATCTAATCTTCTGTTTATACTTACAGGATAGAGAGCAGATCAGAAACACAGAAAACAGTTCGAGTATATCCAGTTATGGTCATGGATGAGTAGGGTATTTTAAGATTATGCAGGGAACAGGGATACTGACCAGATAGGTCTGATATCTAATCTTCTGCTTCTACTTGCAGGATAGATAGCAGGTAAGAAACACAGGTATGATTCCAGATAGATACAGGCAGAGCCGTATATGAGTAGGGTATTCCAATAGCATCCAAGTATCAGGGGTACTGACCAGATAGGTCTTAATATCCTGATTCTGCCTATACTTACAAGAGATGTAGTAGATAAGAAACACAGAAATCATTTCGAGTATATCCAGTTATGGTCATGGATGAGTAGGGTATTCTAAGGCTATGCAAAGAATAGGGGTAGTTGACCAGATAGGTCTACTCTCCCATTTCCATCATGTACTTACAGAATAAAGAGTATCCAAGAAACACAGTTATGAATGATAAGACAGGCATTCAGGATTAAGTAGTAAGAATAAACACAGTCTATATAGGGAGCATACAGTTCCAGAACAGAGAGAAGAATGCCGTATTTCTGCGGTATCCAGATATGAGTGGACACAGTTATTAAATATTAGCCAGTATACTGGGTAGGGTATTGATAGACAATACATTGCAGTGTTACATATCAGGAATACGATAGTTTCTGGTAACAGATCGCAGTAGTCCGGCATTATTCCCTGTTATAAGTACAGATTTCAACATTCAACAATACATAACAAGGTGCAAGTAAACACAGTGATATTTTTATCGGGTATCAGTAGATACAGACATCCTTTACTTGATAAGTGGGGTATTATTCTACAGTATTACATCCAACACAGTTATGTGTTACATTGTCAGAATACTTTTTCAGATATTAGTTGTAGTTTAGTAGTAACTATGGTATGCTACAAGAAACGATATGGTAATTTCTATAGAGTGTATTTTCCCATTTACCTGCCTGAGTATTCAGCCCCCACCATAGGGTGTGGGTACTTCATTCTCAGGCAGGTGAATGGGGTATTGTATAGTAATTACAACAGATCAACATATAATGAAGAAGGAGGACAAACATATGTTGAACAAAACTATCAAAAAACTTATCGCTTTAACACTTGCAACCGTAACGGTAGCCACTGGTAGCACCACAGTCAGTGCATCCACCCTGACACCTAAAAAATCTCACAGTAAGGCACAAATTACTGAATTTGTTGATTACTACAACGAAATTACGGACACATACACATTTCGTCCAGATAGGTACATTCCAACCACAGTGTGTTATGACCATGATACAAATGCATATCGGTCATGGCAGATGACAAAGTTACTTCAGAACACCCCAGGCATCACACCTGAACAGAAGGAGGACATGAAGGTAGCAGCCAGTAAGTGGAAAAAATCCTATATGTCAGGACGTATGCTTTATATCTATCAGGGTAACTGGTCATATAAAATGTATGATTATCTTGATGATGGTAGAACAGCAAAAAGTTGGGCATCTAAGTACAAAGCTAAGGTTAAAAAAACATATACTGAGATAGATGCTTATCTTGCTAAGAATGCCAAATACAACCAGAAACTTTCAGGCGAACTGAGGAAGTTCAACAAACAGCGTCTTAACATTTACAACAAAGCCATTGACAACTGGTTCTTCAAAATGAGTAGCAAACAGAAAATGAAATATTGCGGTACAATTGTTGGTGGTGGTGAAGGTGAAAACACTAAGCCTAAGCCATTATTCTCAGTTTATATTGATTGTATGTTCGATAGGTCAAAAATGTCAGCAGACCCAGAACGTAGCACTCCATATGGTGCAAGTCGTACAAAACACATTGCAGTTGATGATTATGCCGACACTAAGTTATATCGTGCTGAGACATTAGGAATTGAAGGTTATGACTTAAATCCAAACGGAGCGAGCAATGTATGGGGTAGACACATGCAGTGGTGGAAGTGGTAACCCACAACCTTACAAGGACAGGCGCAAGCCTGTCCTTTCTTTTTGCGTTCACAACCCATATAAGTCAGCCCACTTCCCTCTGAACATTCCAAATGTACAGGTAGAAGTAAGCACCCTACCTATGATTCAATTTATCCAAGGGTACTTCGCACTAAAATAGTAGTAAAGTTAAAAAAGGAAAGGAGTTGTCAAGAAATGAAGGCAAGGTCATTAAGGGCACTATTACTGGCTTCCAGTTTAATATTAAGTGTGGGTACGACAGCCATGCCAATTATGGCGGTGGACATAGCACCAGACACATCGGATTCTGGAATCAGTATAGATGCAGATGATGGGGGTAATGATCTATTCATTACAGGGAGCAATACTATTAAACCTGTTGGTTGAATGGGGTATTGATGATAGATATAATATATAATTCAAGTCATATTTCAGGGTAGAGATGCCCTGTATTTTTTTGCTGTAGATACAGTTTCATATCTTAGTCTACAACATGAGTGGGGTACTGCATCAAGTATCTACAGTTCACTTCTTTCCCTTTATCAGGGGTACTTTCTCATCTATCCAGTAGTTTCCCTGCAACTACCCTACCATATATTGTTTTTTGGTAGATATCTTTCAGCCTTCCAGTATTTCTGCCAGTATCCTATCTCTCTCCTGCTTTTATTTTCCATGATGATGAGATTCTGTTTCGGGTACATCAGTCGATACTAAATTAAATAACAAGTAGCTTAGAAAAGGTTTTTGAATTTCAGGAAAAGCTTGGTTTCTCTAGGTGTTATCCAGAAAAGGGTATGTGAGTTCTGAAAAGATGACGAATAGAGACACAGGATTCTTGGACATTCCATTGACGATTAAAGATGACGAAGACACAGTTCGGAAAGGAGAAAATGATGGTACTTACTCTGGTTAAGCAGTTGGAAATTGCATGGACTGCACTGTCTGGCAGTGATGACCCAGATGATGAGATCCGTATAGCGGCACTGGATGAGTTGATAGCATTACTCTTTTCGGAAGTGTGGGATGGAAAAAAGGGAGCCGCCTTTGCTGAGACGTATTTCGACATCCCAGATAAGGAAATAAGTCATAAGCTGGGTATTTCTCTTTCCACCGTCAGAAGCAACCGTCAGTTGGCATCCAGAAAGCTCTCTAAGCTGGTTGGTAGCGATATTGTAGAAGTAATATGTAATGCCCCTGCCAGGCAGGTAAGGGACAGACTTGTATTTCTGCAAATGTTAAGATCACCACCCTCATGGGTAGTGGTTCCCAACTCTGTATGGGAGATGAATGGGGTATTGCAGGATAAAAATGCATCTCTCAGAAAGTCTTTTCCATTAAAAGATTGTAAAGCTGAGATTGCCTTTTTACGGCAGTACACGCTCTCCCATATTGAGAAATCACTGGAAGGTTTAAGTAAAGAAAAATTATCGTTCCTACTGCATCTTATGGGTTCAGAAGATGTGACAAGGGACAGGGTACTTTTATTTTACTTATTGCATCACAGGAAAGGAGGTGAATAAAATGAGCCAGCATAAGAGACATAAAAAAGTATATGTGGTATGCAACGTAAAACCTGATTTAAGTTATGACAACGACCATCGCATGTACGATGAGGTTGTCGGTGTAGATGAAATAGTATCTCTACCTGCAAGGCTTCAGACTGGAGATAAAGTAATCGTCGGTGACATCTTTACTACATTTCCAACCTATGACTTCATGCTGACATTCTTAGACTTTGCACTGAGAAACGGGATTACTTTTGAATCCACACGCCAGCGTTACTTATGCTTTTCAGCGGCACGTCCGTTACCTTATAAGGTGACCCACTACCTGCTGGAAATGCAACAGTTAAGAAACCAGTTATGGAATATGCGTGCACGGTTTGGTATACGCAATGATGATTCTGTTCAGGCTGATAGCTTTTACAGAAAATGTGACTGGATTGTTGGTCGTGTAGTTTCGATCACACTGTCTACAGACGGCATTCTGCGAAGATAATATTTAGTCATAGCAACATAATAGCAGTTCTGTCAGGTAGCTTCTGCCGACAGAGCTGCTATTTGGCTGTGCAGGGCATTTTCAGGTGTCCAGTGTAAAGTTCTGCGAATGGGGTATTATCCTGCTCACAGCGGCAGATACGGGGTATAGTCTGGATGTCGCTTTTTCCGCAATATGCGACCAATGGGGTATTCATGGGCATTCCCAGTGTTCCCAATATAAACTGCGACCTTTAGAGGGTACGAAATGCGACAGGAGGGATTTTATATGTCAAAGAAAACCAGAGCGTTAAATAAAGAAGAGTACAGATTAATTATCGACTGTATCAAAAAAGGTTTTGATATGCCTGGGGGTACTGCAGTCAAAGCAAATCCCAGAATCGCTATGGCACTACAATGCGAAGCGTTACTGGGACTTCGTATCAGTGATATTCTCCGCTTGAGGTTAGATCAGTTTATAGCAGACGGCAGTAATTATTTCGTAGAGGTTAAGGAACAGAAAACAGGTAAGACTAAGAAGTGTTTTGTTCCCTTGGAGTTGTACTGTACCATCCGTCAATATGCAGATGAGTGGGGTATCGGACTGCATCAACCGTTGTTTGATATTACCCCCAGAAGCGTACAGCGGCATCTGGGTAAGGTGTGTTCTTATTTAGGTCTTACCCAAGTTTCTACCCACAGTTTCCGAAAATACTACGCTACTGATATTTACAAGAGGTCAGGAAGTAATATTGATCTTGTGAGGCAACTGTTAAACCATTCAGATTGTAAAACAACACAGCGATATATTCGGGTAGATCCGCAGGAACTGTCCAAGGCTGTTGCTGAACACTGTAGAGATGCTTTAAAAAATGATAGCTAGTTTTCCTGCACCGTAGTTATATCAAAAACATTATCCCTTATATCAAAAAGAATAGCATTCCTCTACAGTGCTATTCTTTTTTTGCTTAGTATAGTTTTTTTCTGATCCTACTGCCTGTTTGTAATCGTAGTTTGTTTAAAACATTCTACTTAATACCTTAGATGCTCTATCTCTTATGTCTTTCAAAAGAGACAAAATAATTATGAAATGCGAGGTAGAGCATTATGAGAAATATTTTGTCACAGTCGTTAATTAATGAATTAGATGAGTTAGATCAGTTGACTTCATCTGTACTTCATGGTAACTTGCACTACGATGAAGTACTTGAACAGTTAAACATGACAAAACGAGAAAAAATTTTAAAGCAACATCCATATGCAATTTATTCAACTGATAACGGTACAGCATGGCGTACTTATTTACCTGCTACTGAGGAACATGGTTATCGCAAGCCAGTCAGAAGAAAGAACAAAGAAGATGTAGAAAGTGCTGTAGTGAAGTTCTACACAGAACTTTGGAAGTCCCAGCGTGATGAAGTATTAACCTTTGAAAAAGGGTATGAGACATGGCTCAGGTATAAAAATGATAGCACCAGTACTAAAGCAAAAACCATTCAGGAATACATTAACGACTGGAAAAGATTCTTTGCTGATTCTAAGTTATCAAAAATGCCAATCAGATCCATTACGCCTGTCGACATTGATGACTTCTATCTAGCAGTCACAAAAGATTTACAGTATACCAAAAAGGCTGTATCTAATGCACGAGGTATATTAAATGGTATCATGAACTATTACGTTAAAAGGGGTATTATTCCTCAGAATCCTGCCAGAGATATTTCTCTCAGAGATTACAAATTTAAGCCTAGGAATAACCAGAATACGAATGTATATCCCGAAGAGGATGTCCAAAAACTATTAAAGTACTTAAAGTATTCTGTAGAGGATGATGCTTATACCCTTGCCATTCAATTATCTTTTTATTTGTACATACGAATTGGGGAAACAAAGGCTCTTAAATGGTCAGATGTAGATTGGAAGGAACAGACAATATCCTTGAATAGACAGATTACTGCTCACCGCCCTCTCAACAGTGATTTAAGCCTTGGAAGTCATACGGAAGTAGAATATGAGCAGATGAAAGGAAATTGTTCTTCTGGGTACAGAACAGAACCATTACTTCCAGAAGCTATCAGAATCTTAAAGAAAGCACAGGAGATTAATCCTGACGGTACATATATCTTTGAGGGAAAGAATGGACGCTGTCTTACCACTGATACATTTAACAGACGTTTGAGAAAGTATTGTGACGAGATAGGCATACAATATTATTCAAGCCACAAGATACGTGCATATAATGCTTCTATAAGCTATGATGGAACAAATTTAGCAGAAATACAACGCCTGATGGGACATAGTTCTTCAGCTACAACTTTTGGATACATCCGTAATGTTCATCATGATAAAATAAAAATTAGCCCTAGACTAGGATTACAGGGGGATGAAAAATTAAAATAGCTATTTTAGTAGCTCAGATTGTAAAAATTGTGTTCAAGTGTGTTCAAAACCTATAAGCAAAAAAATAAGAGAAACGTTGATTTTACAGCGTTTCTCTCACTTATAATCATGCCGCAGACCGGAATCGAACCGGTACGGGTATCACTACCCACGGGATTTTAAG